>Ga0210391_10000307_pt1 | contig 56089 bp, 44 predicted proteins | sample IncBWC12OmetaG_FD_160573 | JGI IMG/M metagenome (GOLD analysis project Ga0210391, IMG submission 160573) | Forest soil microbial communities from Barre Woods Harvard Forest LTER site, Petersham, Massachusetts, United States - Inc-BW-C-12-O ...
GGCGAGCATGCCGTCGCGCAGGTTGGAGGCGACCAGGTGTTCAGCCTCGACGATCTGCCCATGGCGCACCTTCAGGCGCAGCGCCAGTTCGATGGGCTTGCCGTCGGCCTTCATCATGCCGATGAAACCAACCTGTTCGGAAATCGGATCCGGCACGTAGACGGCGAAGCTCGTGGGGGCCTCGCTGGCCGTTTGCCACAGCCCCTCGCCCGGCTTCATCGGGGTCACGTTCTCCACGAACTTCACATCAGCTGCCAACGGCACCTTGGAAGGGTCGTGCGCCACCAGCGCCGCCACGTATGATCTGGCCAGGTCCTTGAGGCAGGCGCGATTGCACGCTTCGGGTACGGCGGCCGAGGCCATCGCCACGAGGCCCACGCTGAGCGCCGCCAGCAACCCTGCTGTCATTCTCGGTGTCATGGTCAGTCCCCCCCCCTCTTGAGTTGCAAAGTCTACCGACCCGGCCGGTCCTTCACCACCACTTGCGCCATTTGAACCAGAGTATGGGCAGGATGATGCTCAAGGCGATGACCCCCAGGCCCCACTGGTAGCCGTACTTCCAGCCGTATTCGGGGATATTGCGGAAGTTCATGCCGTAGATGCTGGCGATCAGCGTCGGTGGCACACCGACCACTGAGACGATGGTCAGGACCTTGAAGATGTCGTTCTGCTGGGTGTTGATGAAGCCGAGAATGGCGTCCTGCAGAAATTGTGTTTTGCCCGACAGGTGGCTTTCGTAGTCGCTGAGCGACTCCAGATCATGACGCACCGTCTTGAGCCGGGCCTGGATATCGCTCGGCAACCAGGCGGCAGTCTGCGCCGCGAAGCTCACAATGCGCATCAGCCCCAGCAGACTCTCGCGGATGCGCGAGAGGTGTTCGCCGGTTTGGCCGACGCTGATGAGATTGTGGTGCATGGCGCCGTTGAAGCGCTGCCGTTCGGGCAGGGGCTGGGCCGGTGAGCCAAATACCCGCTGCGATACGGCTGCCAGATCGGCGCTGATCTGCTCGAGCCGATCGGCGGCGAAATCCACCATGGCCTCCAGCAATCTGGAAAACACCGCCGCACTGGTGCAGTCGCTGTGCTCGCGCAGCAGTGTGGCCTGCACATCCGGAAAGGCATGGATGTCGCAGTAACGGACGGTGACCAGGATGTCCTTTGTGAGCACGAAGCCGAGCGGCAAGGGACGCTTGGCGAAGCGGTAGTCCTGAACACCCAGCGGCATGGACATCATCAGGGTCTGGCCCTCGACCCGCAGACGACTGGAGGTCTCTATTTCCTGCAGCTGGGCATGGGTCGGAATGCGCAGGCCATGTTCGCTCTCCACCAGCGCCTCCTCATCCGGCGTGGGGGCCTGCAGATCGATCCAGATCGGCCGCTGCGGCGGCTGCGCGCCGCTGGGGACCGGTGGATAGACATACAGCATGCCAATCAGGCTTTGTTGGGGAAATTGATGATGGCGGTGAGGCCGCGCTGCTGGTCGGCGAATTCCAGAGTACCGCCGTGCAGTCGCGCGACGGCCTGCACCAGGCTCAACCCCAGGCCCACGCCCGGCGTGCCGCGGCTGGCGTCACCGCGGAAAAACCGCTCCGTGGCCCGGGCGCGCTGCGCGGGCGTCATGCCCGGGCCGGTATCGGCGACCACTATGCCGGCATTCTCCCCGGCCGGACGCATGGTCGTCACCGTCACCTGGCCACCCGGCGGGGTGTATTTGAGCGAGTTGTCGATGAGGTTGTTCACCGCCTGCGCCAGCAGCAGCTTGTCCCCCGAGGCATGCAGGGCGCCGGCCTCATCCCGGTAGGTGAGGGTGATGTCCTTGACCTCCGCCGCCGGCACGTAGAATTCCACGGCGCGCGCGCACAGGTCGCGCAGGTCCACGTCCATGAAGCAGGAGCGGCGCATGCCGGTGTCGATCTCGGCCAGTCGCAGCAGCGCATTGAAGATGCTGATGACGCGGTCGACGTCGGCCACGGCCGCGTCCACTTCGGCGAATGCTTCGGCGGGCGAGGGGCGGGTCAGAGACAGCTCCTCGAGCCTTGAGCGCAGTTCGGTCAACGGCGTGCGCAGGTCGTGAGCGATGGCGTTGGAGACATTGGCGACGCCATGCACCAGCTGCTCGATCTGCTCGAGCATGCGGTTGATGGTGACGCTCAGGGTATTGAGCTCATCGCTGCCTCGGCCGGTGGGCAGCCGGTGGCTGAGTTCCCCCTGCATGATGGCCGAGACGGTCTGGCGGATGCTGTGGATGCGGGCCAGCAGCGCGCGGCGGATCAGGATGCCGCCGACCACGCCCGCCACCAGCAGCACCGCTATGGCGGCGGCGAGGCCGTACCAGAAGCGGGTCATCACCGGGGCGAGCCGCGCCACATCGCGCCCCACCAGCAGGTTGTAGCCGCCGGGCAGCACGGTGCGAACCAGCGTCACCATGGTCGGATGATGGTCAAGTTCAATGGGCGTGGTGTAGCTGCCAGGATCCGCCGGCACGCCGGCCGGCCACGCCGGCAGGTTCCCCGCCAGCGGCCTTTGCCTGGCATCCGTCAGCAGCAGGATGCGTTCGCCGGCGATCTGCAGGCCCACCCGCTCGTTGATGAAATCGGCGAGTCCCGCGGGCCCCTTGCGGTTGAATACCTCCGCGAGCCGCTGCGAGTCCTCGGCGAGGATCTGCAGGCGTGTGTCGTTGTCAGCCGCCCGCCATGCGTAACCCAGCGGCAGTGCGAACAGCACCAGCGCGAGAATGCCCAGCAACACATAGCTGAAGGACAGAGTGGCGGCCGAGGAGCGGATGAGGGTCGCCATGGGCCTACTCGGCGCTCAGCATGTAGCCGGCATTGCGCACGGTGCGCAGCAGCGAGCGTTCCGGCTCCGGTTCGATTTTCTGGCGCAACTTGCTGATGTGCACGTCCACGACATTGGTCTGCGGATCGAAATGATAGTCCCAGACGTTCTCCAGCAGCATGGTGCGCGTGACCACCTGGCCGGCGTGCCGCATCAGGTACTCCAGCAGCTTGAATTCCCGCGGCTGCAGCAGTATCTGGCGAGCCCCGCGCAGCACCTTGCGCGACAGCAGGTCCATCTTAAGGTCCGCCACTTCGAGAGTGGTGACGGTGCCGTCCTGGCGGGTGCGCCGGCCCAGGGCGTCCAGCCGCGCCAACAGCTCCCCGAAGGCGAAGGGCTTGGTCAGGTAGTCATCGCCCCCGGCGCGCAGGCCCTTGATGCGTTCATCGACATCGGCCAGGGCGCTCAAGATCAGGATGGGCGTCTGGTTGCCCGACTGGCGCAGGGCACTGATCAGTGACAGGCCGTCGATGTTCCCCGGCAGCATCCGGTCCATGACGATGACGTCGTAGCGCTCGCTGGCGGCGAGGAACAGGCCATCGCGGCCATTGTCGGCATGGTCGGCCGTGTGTCCGGCCTCCTGCAGGCCCTTGGTGACGAAGCGCGTGACACGCTCGTTGTCCTCCACCAGTAGCACCTTCATGCGCTTGTCCTTTGCATCAGGTTGCCGCTTCTGCTTCGGCGCTGGCCGCCGCAGTTTCATGCGCGTCGGCGCGGTGTTCGGCTTTGCGCCCGAATCTGAGCCGCAGGCGATCCAGGTACAGGTAGATGACCGGCGTCGTGAACAGGGTCAGCGCCTGGCTCAGCACCAGCCCGCCCACCATGGTGTAGCCCAGCGGCACGCGCATCTCCGAGCCCGTGCCACGGCCCAGCATCAGTGGCAGGGCACCCAGGATCGCCGCCATGGTGGTCATCATGATGGGGCGGAAGCGCATCAGGCAGGCTTCGCGGATCGAGGCCTCGGGCGCCAGATGCCGCTCGCGCTCGGCCTGCAGCGCGAAGTCCACCATCATGATGCCGTTCTTCTTGACGATGCCGATCAGCAGGATGATGCCGATGAGCGCGATCACCGACAGGTCCAAGTGAAAGATGAGCAGCATCAGCAACGCGCCGACGCCGGCCGAGGGCAGGGTCGAGAGAATGGTCAGCGGATGGATGTAGCTCTCATAGAGCATGCCCAGGATGATGTACACCACGATGAGCGCCGCGAGGATCAGCAGCGGCTCGGTGCGCAGCGAATCCTGGAAGGCCTGCGCCGTACCCTGGAAGGATCCGGTGATGCCCTCCGGCAGGTGGATCGTAGCCGAGGTGCGATTGATGGCATCGACCGCCTGGCCCAGGGCGACGCCGGGCGCCAGGTTGAAGGACAGGGTGACCGAGGGAAACTGACCCTGGTGATTGATCTGCAGGGAGGTCACGTGCGAGGTGTCGTAGTGCGCGACGCTGGACAGCGGCACCATCTGGTTGGTGATCGGGGATTTGATGTACAGCTTGTCGAGCGACCCAGGATCGCCCTGCAGGGCCGGCGGCACTTCCAGGATCACGTGGTAGGCGTTCAACTGGGTGAAGTACTGGGTCACCTGGCGCTGGCCATAGGCGTCATACAGCGTCGCATCGATCAGTTCGGGCTGGATGCCGAAGCGTGCCGCCTGATCGCGGTCGATGACCAGGGACACCTTGGTACTGTTGGTGTACTGATCGGAGGTGGCGTCCGTGAGCTCCGGAAGCTGCTTCATGGCCGCCAGCAGTTTCGGCCCCCAGGCACTGAGCTCGTCCAGATTCGAGTCCTGCAGGGTGTATTGGTACTGGGTCGCGGTGGTGCGGCCGCCCATGTTGATGTCCTGCGCGGCCTGCAGATGGCCGGTGCCGCCGCTGACTGAGTTGAATTTTTTCCGCAGCCGCAGGATCACCTGGTCGGCGCTCGACTTGCGCTGATCCTTGGGCTTCAGGCTCATGATGAGGAAGCCCTGGTTGATCGAGCGCGAGCCCCCGACCGAAGCGGCGTACGAGGCTACATCCGGGTCCTGGCCAATGATGTCGGTCAGGCGATGCTGCATCTTGACCATCTGGCTGAAGGAGATGTCCTGGGCGGCTTCCGAAAGGCCGGAAATCAGGCCGGTGTCCTGCTGCGGGAAGAAGCCCTTGGGCACGCGGATGTACAGCAGCACGGTGCTGCACAAAGTGGCGAGGAACACGAGCAGCGTAATGCGCTGGTGGGCCAGCACCCAGTCCAAGCCGCGGGTATATCCGGCGACTATCTTGTCGAAGCCGCCCTCGATGATGGTGTACAGGCGCCCGTGGCGCACATGCTTCTCATCGCGCAGGAACAGTGAGCACATCATCGGCGAGAGCGTCAGGGAGACGCAGGCCGAGACCACGATGGTGAGCGTCACCACGATGGCGAACTCGCGGAACAGACGGCCGATGATGCCGCTCATCAGCAGCAGCGGAATGAACACCGCGATCAGGGAGATGCTGATGCTGATGATGGTGAAACCGATTTCCCCGGCGCCCTTCAGAGCCGCTTCGCGCGGCGACAGGCCCGCCTCGATGTGCCGGTAGATGTTCTCCAGCATCACGATGGCATCATCGACCACGAACCCGACCGCGATGGTCAGAGCCATCAGCGACAGATTGTCGAGGCTGTAGCCCAGCAGGTACATGCCGGCGCAGGTGCCGAACAGCGACAGCGGCACCGTGACGCCCGGAATGATCGTGGCCCAGGCATTGCGCAGGAACAGGAAGATCACCAGGATCACCAGGCAGAAGGTCAGCAGCAGGGTGAGCTCGACATCGTGCACGGAGGCATTGATGGTCACCGTCCGGTCCATGACCAGACTGACCTTCACGGATGCCGGCACCGCCAGCATGGCATGCGGCAGCATGGCCTTGATGCGGTTCACCGTATCGATGACATTGGCGCCGGGCTGCTTGAACACCTGCAGCAGGATGCCGGGATGACCGTTCTGCCAGGCCACCATCTGATTGTTTTCCGGGCCATCCACCGCCACGCCGATGTCGCGGATGCGCACCGGGGCGCCATTCACGTAGGCGATGATGATGTCGTTCCAGGGTGCGGCGCTCATCAGCTGGTCGTTGTCGTAAATCGCGAAATTGTGCAAGGCGCCGTTGAAGGAGCCCTTGGGCGCATTGACCGTGGCGTTGGCGATGACGCCGGCAATGTCCTCCAGCTGGATGCCCATCGAGGCGACCTTGGCCGGGTCCACCTGGATGCGCACCGCGGGTTTCTGCTGACCGCCGATGGCGACTTGGCCGACCCCGGGGATGCGCGACATCTGCTGCGCCAGGACGGTCTCGGCGAAGTCATCGACGGTGGTGACGGGCAGCACCGAGGAGCTGACCGAGTACATGAGAATGGGGGTGTCGGAAGGATTGATCTTCTTGTAGCTGGGTGGCGCCGGCAGGTTCTTGGGCAACTGGCCACCGGCGGCGGTGATGGCCGACTGGATGTCCTGTGCGGCCGCGTCGATGTTACGGTCCAGGTCGAACTGCACGATGATCGTCGAGGTGCCCAGGACGCTGGTCGAGGTCATCTGCGAAACGCTGGGGATGGCAGCAAACTGAGTTTCCAACGGCTGCGCCACGGTGGCCGCCATGGTCTCCGGGCTTGCGCCGGGCAGCTGTCCGGTCACCTGGATGGTGGGGAAATCCACCTGCGGCAGGGGCGCCACCGGCAGCAGCGGAAAGGCCACTACCCCTACCAGCAGTACGCCGGCCATCAGCAGCGAGGTGGCGATGGGCCGGTTGATGAAGGGTGCTGAGACGCTCATGAGGGTTTGTGGCCCGCGGCGCTGTTGATGCGCACCGTCGTTCCCGGCTCGAGGCGATAGAGGTTGGAAGTGACCACGCGCTCCCCGGCGCTCAAGCCGCTGTCGACGATCACGGTGTTCTCATCCAGCAGCGTGACTTTGAGCGGGCGCACGGCCACGGTGGAATCCGACTGCACCACATAGGCAAACATGCCATCCGGTCCCCGCTGCAGGGCCGCCGCCGGAATGGTCAGCGCCTGCATGTGCATGTTGACCAGCACGCGCGCGCTCACGAACTCGCCGGGCCACAGCCGCAGATGGGCATTGGGAAAGGTGGCCTTGACGCGGATGGTGCCGGTGGTCTGGTCGATCTGATTGTCGAGCAGCGCCACCGTGCCCGTGTCCAGCACGGTGCCGTCATCGCGCGCCAGTGCGACGACGCTGGGCGCGCCCTGCGCCAGCGCCTCGGTCATCTTCGGCACATCGTCTTCGGGCAGCGTGAACATCACCGAGATGGGCTGCAGCTGCGTCATGACCACGATGCCGGCGGTGTCGGTGGCGTGCACGATGTTGCCCGGGTCCACCAGCCGGATGCCGGTGCGCCCGTTGATGGGCGCGGTGATGGTGGTATAGCTCAACTGGGTGCGCGCATTCTCGATGGTCGCGTCATCGCTTTTGAGCTGCGCCTGGGCCTGCGCCAGGGTGGCGCGCTGCGTATCCACGGTCTGCTTGCTGGCCAGATCCTGTGGCGCCAAGAGCAGGTAGCGGTCCATGTCGCGCTGCGCATTCGCCAGCATCGCCTCATCCTTCGCGTGCTGCGCGAGCGCCTGATCCAGCGCCGCCTTGAAGGGTCGCGGGTCGATCTGGGCCAGCAGCTGCCCCTTCTTCAGCGTCTGCCCTTCCGTGAAGGCCACGGTGTCCAGCTGGCCATCCACCCGGGCGGTGACCTTGACGGTATAGAAGGCCTGCACGGTCCCCAGACCCTGCAGATATCCTGGAACATCCTTGCGCTCCGCTGCAGCGGCATCCACCGGAACCGCCGCCGGTGCGGAGCGCGTGTCGGCCGCCCGGGCACCGTGGCGCGAATATGACCAGATGATGCCCAGCGCGAGCGCGATGGCCATGACGCTGAGTGCTACCCGGGGCCGGCCCAGTTGCCTGATGGGACCGTTCAAACTTCGCCCCTCATTCCCTGCGCTCCTGTTGTGTGTCCCAACCGCCGCCGAGTGCCTGATACAGGCTGACCAGCGCCGTCAGATGCGCCAGGCGCACCTGCGCCTGCGTGTCCTGCGCGGTCAGCAGCGCGGTTTCGGTGGTCAGGACGGTGAGTATGTTGATGGTTCCGGCATGGAACTGCTGCTGCGAGAAGTCGTAGGCGCGCCGCGCCGTCTGGGTCGCCCGTTCCTGGCGCAGCTGCTGCTCCGCGGATTCATGGACCTCGGTCAGGGAGTCCTGGGTGTTGCCGAAGGCGGAGATCACCGCCTTGTGGTAGTCGGCCAGCAGTTCCCGGTAGCGCCCCTTGCTCTGCGCATAGGCGCCGGCGAGCTGACCGCCTTCAAAGATCGGCTGGGTGATCCCGGCGCCGATGTCGAAAATGCGGCTGCCCGGCAGCAGCAGCGTGGACAGGGCGGAGCTTTGCACCCCGCCGCTGGCCGTCAGCTGGATGGTGGGCAGAAAGGCGGCCCGCGCGGCGCGCACATTGGCATTGGCGGCCACCAGCTGGGCCTCGGCGGAGGCGACATCGGGACGCCGGGTCAACAGGCCCGCCGGCAGCCCGGTCACGACCGGTGGCGCCGTGACCCCCTCAAGGGTGGTCTGCCCCAGCTGCAGCTGGTCCGGCGTGGTACCGACCAGGATGGCGAGCGCCGCCAGGGTATGTGACAGCTGCGCCCGCAGCGCCGGGACCGCGGCATCCTCGGTGTCCACCAGTGACTGCTGTTGCGCCACATCCAGCGCCGTGGCCGTGCCAACCTGCTGCTCGAACTGCAGCCCGCGCAGGGTCTCGCGCGCATTGGCCAGGTTGTTGGTGGCCACCTCGACCCGGTCACGCAGCGACAGCGCCGTGAAGTAGGTGGTTGCGACCGAGGCCATCAGCGACAGCTGTACGGTCTCGCGGTCGTAACGGCTGCCGAAGTCCTGCGCGACGGCCGCGGCGCGCAAGGCCGCATTGCGACCCCAGAAGTCCAGCTCATAGGCCGCGCTCAGCTGCGCGGTGAAGGTGGTAATGGAGATGGCCTGGTTGGTGCCATTGGGCAGGATCATGCGCTGGCGCGCGGGCGTGAAGCCGGCCTGCAGCGCGGGCAGCAACGGTGCACCGGCGATGCGCACCTGGGCGTCCGATTGTTCAACGCGCGCGACGGCGGCCTGCAGGTCGTCATTGGCCTGCTGCGCCTGGTCCATGAGCCGATCCAGGTCGGGCGATGCAAAGGCGTGCCACCACTGCGCATCCGGCCAGGTGCTGGGCTCCGCGGGCCGGGGCTGCGAAGGGGTCGACTCGGGGGTCACCGGGGTCCACGCCGCCGGCGCCGGTATGTCCGGACGCACATAGTGCGGTCCCAGGTTGCAGGCCGACAGCAAGGCGCCGGCCACGATGAGCGCGAGTCGTCCAGGGGCGCAAGGGCCGGTTGCAGCGGTCGGATCAGTCATGCAGTTTGGTGTTCGTGACGCTATGGCGCGAAGACGGGCCCGGACACGGTGCCCGAGGTTACGCCACCGCCATTCTGAAAGCGCTCGAATTCAGCCAGACTGGCCGGAAGATTAAAGTCCGTTAATCCCCTTGCTCAAGCATGTTTTTCTTCGAGATTTGGCAGCAGGACGGCCAGCAGTCCCACCAGCGGCAGCCAGGCGCAGACCCGGTATACGAACTCGATGCTGGTGGCATCGGCCAGGTCACCCAGCACCGCTGCCCCGATGGCACCCATGCCGAAGGCAAAGCCGAAGAACAAGCCGGCCACCGTCCCGGTCTTGCCGGGCATCAGCTCCTGCGCATACACCACGATGGCCGGAAAGGCCGAAGCCAGAATGAAGCCGATGGGCAGCGTCAGCACGATGGTCCAGAACAGGTTCGCGTGCGGCAGCAGCAGCGTGAAGGGCAGCACCCCCAGAATGGACACCCAGATCACGATCTTGCGTCCGAAGCGATCGCCCAGGGGGCCGCCGAAAATGGTGCCCAGCGCCACGGCGGCGAGGAAGGCGAACAGCATGATCTGGGCATCGCGCACGCCGACGCGGAAGTGCTCGATCAGATAGAAGGTGTAGTAGCTGGTGAGGCTCGCCAGGTAGAAGTATTTGCTGAAAATGAGGGCCAGCAGCACCGCGATGACAGCCCGTACCCGGCCCGCGCTCAAGGCCGGCTGCGCGCCTTCCTTGCGTACCCGGGGCGTCAGCCGCGCGAACCCGTGAGTGCGCGCCCAGTGGCCCACCTGCGTCAGCACGAATATGCCCAGCAGCGCAAACAGCCCGAACCAGGCGACACTTTTCTGGCCCAGCGGCAGCACGATGAAGGCTGCGAGCAGCGGGCCGATCGCCGAGCCGACGTTGCCGCCCACCTGGAAGATGGACTGCGCCAGACCATGGGCGCCGCCCGAAGCCATGCGCGCCACGCGCGAGGATTCAGGATGAAAGACGCTCGAGCCGGTGCCGATCAGGGCGGCCGCGATCAGCAGCGCCGTGTAGGCATGCGCCAGCGCCAAAAGCAGCAGGCCGCACAGCGAGAAGCCCATGCCCACGGCCAGCGAGTAGGGCTTGGGCTTGCGGTCGGTGAAGGCGCCGATGATGGGCTGCAGGAGCGAGGCGGTGACCTGGTAGGTGAAGGTGAGCAGGCCGATCTGCATGAATGACAGCCGGTAGGAGCTCTTGAGCATCGGGTACATCGACGGCAGCAGCGACTGCATCATGTCATTGAGCAGATGGCTGAAGCTGATGGCCAGCAGCACCGACATGGCGGTCTTGTGGACCACCTGGGCTGGCCGGGCGAGTTCTGATGTGGTGTTCAAAGCAGGCACCTGAGGTGTGCCCGATTCACGTCAAGCGACTGCGCTGACGGGCTCCACCGTGACATTGACGGCCAGCTCATGGCTGCCGCCTCCGAGAATGATTCCACGCAACGGCGAGACGTCCCCGAAATCACGTCCCCATGCGACGGCCACGTGCTCGATACCCACCCAGGTATTGTTGGTCGGGTCGAGCTCGATCCAGCCGAAGGGTGGACTATACACCGCGACCCAGGCGTGCGAGGCACCCCCGCCGATCAGGGGCGCAGCCCCGGGCTGCGCCTGCGGCGGACGCACGCGGATGTAACCACTGACATACCGGGCCGCAAGGCCCCGCGAGCGCAGACAGGCGATCATCAGGTGCGCGAAGTCCTGGCACACACCGTGGCGCTTTTCCAGCACTTCCATCAGCGGCGTGGAGACACTGGTCTCCCCGGGCGCATAGCGCAACTCACGATGCAGTGTGCGCATCAGATCATTGGCGCAGCTGAGCACCGGCCGCCCCGGCGCGAAGCACGCGGCGCCAAATTCGGTGAAGGCACGCTTGACGCGCACATAGGCCGACTCGTGGCGGAAGCGGCAGATGTCCAGGTTGGCGCGCGCCGGCCAGTGGCCGTGATAGGCGAGGTTGCTGGCGACGCGCTCCCAGGGGTGGGATTCATCGGCGGGTATGCCCGGGCGCGGGTATACCTCGACCTGCAAGTCGCTGCTGACGGTGAGCTCACGGTGCGGGCTCTGGAACTCCACCCGCGTGAGCGGATTGCCGAAGGCATCGATGTCATCGCGGCGATGATTCGGAGCCGGAGAGATCTGCAGCGAATATTCCAGGCACTGCTGATAGGGGGTGGGCCGCGGCACCAGGTGCAGCAGCTGGTGCGAATGCACCACATCGGCCGCATACCGATAGCGGGTCTCATGAACGATGCGGTAGTGGGTCCTCGCGCTCACGTGGACAGCGCCTGCGAATCCAGGCTGGTGTGGGAAAAGTGACGCATCGACAGCCGGTCTGAGACCTGTCCGGCCGCATTGGCCAGCTGCTGCAGGCGCGCGGCCAGATGCTGGCGTGCCGCCCCGGCCGCCGGGCCATCCCCCTCCAGCACCAGCAGCTGCGAGTCGGTCAGTGCCGGAATCGGCAGCTCCAGTTCATCGGCCGCCTCGAGCTGCAACAGCCCGGCGAGTTCGAACAGATCCTGGTTGATTGCCTGCCAGAGGAAGGCGAGGGCGCGCGGATGCTCGGCGTCGCGGATCAGAAGATCCAGTGCCGGACCCAGCCGCGGGGAGGCCACATAGCGCGGCCGGTAGATCCTCAGGCTGTCGCAGACATTGAGCAGCCATTCGACATGTCCGTGCTGCTTGGCGGTTTCCGTTGACAGATGTCGTGACAGCAGCCGCGACACGAACTGCAGGCGCTCCAGGCGCCGCCCGATGCGCAGCAGGCGCCAGCCCGCATCCTGGGTCATGTCATCCAGCGCGAATCCCGCCAGGGCCGCCAGCGACAGCAGCAGCCGATCCAGTGTCTGGCGCGGCGCCTCACGGGCCACGGTGCCCGCGTGCAGCTGCTGCTGCAGGCTCGTTATGGCCTGCCAGCACCCTGCGGATAATCGTCCACGCACCTGCGAGGCGCACCAGCCCAGGCGCCGCAGGTCCGCGACCAGGCCGCGCGGATTGGCTTCATCATTCAGGCTGGTCGTTGGCTCCGCATCCGCTGCGATCACATCCAGTTCCCGGCACATGCGTACGCCGCTGCGCCACATCTGCGCATCCACGCGCACCGCGAGCGTGGCGCGCAGCAGTTCCGCCTTGTCCTCGCAGCGCACGGTGTAGCGGCCCATCCAGTAGAGATTTTCAACCAGCCGCGAGGGCGTCAGGTCCTGGCGCGCCGTGGCCCGTGCCGGGCCTGAGCTGACTTCCAGGATCGGCGCCGGGCGGTGCGGGTCCGGCAACACCCAGATGTCCTTGCTGGCCCCGCCGCGCTGCGTGGTCACGGCATTGATCGAAGCATCGGTGGCCACCCGCGCCAGTCCGCCGGGCATGACGATGCGACCGCCGCCGGTGGCGAAGGCATAGACGCGGATGGTGACGGCCTTGGCCGCGAACCCGGAAACTCCCGTGCCGCGCAGTACCGGCGCCTGCGACAGGGCCAGATGCTCCTGGGCCACATAGGCGTAGGGCCGGGTGCGCAGGCGCGCGATCATCGCCTCGCGCGCCGGGCCCACCAGGGCACGGCCGAACACCGGCTCGAAGTGCTGATTGGGATAGGCGGGCTTGATCACCAGGTCATTGAGATGCGCCAGCACATATTCCAGGGCCGGATCCTCGCCGCACCACCAGGTCGCCACCGACGGCAGGCTCAGCGGCTCGCCCAGCAGCCGTTCGGACACGCCGGGGTGAAAGCCCAGCCAGGCCGCGGATTCCAGCACGCCGGTGCCCAGGGCGTTGGCCAGCACCACCCGTCCGGCGCGCACGGCGCCGAGCAGGCCGGGCACCCCCAGCGCCGAGTCGCTGCGCAATTCCAGCGGATCACAGAAATCATCATCCAGGCGGCGCAGGATGGCATGCACCCGCTTCAGACCCGCCAGGGTCTTCAGATACACGGTGTCGTTGCGCACCGTCAGATCGGTGCCCTCGGAAAGCGCCACTCCCAGCTGCCGCGCCAGGTAGGCATGCTCGAAATAGGTCTCGTTGAACGGCCCTGAGGTCAGCACCACTGCGAGCGGGCTTTCCCCGGGCTCGACCTGTTCGAGCAGCTTGACGCGCAGCGCGGCGAAGAAGCCGCGCAGCCGGCGGATGTCCAGATCGCGCAGCGGATCGGGCAGCACCTGCTCGATGATCTCGCGGTTCTCCAGCGCATAGCCGGCGCCGGAGGGCGCCTGGGTGCGATCGCCCAGAACCCACCAGCGCCCGTCGGGCGCGCGTGCCAGATCCGCCGCATAGATGTGCAGCCAGGTGCCCCCGGCGGGCACGATGCCGTGCGCCGGCCACAGAAAATTCGGATGACCGAAGGGCAGCTCCGCCGGCACCACGCCTTCGGCGATCAGACGCTGCGGTCCGTACAGATCGGCGAGCAGCGCATCGAGCAGGCGCGCGCGCTGGGCCACGCCCTGTTCGATCTGACGCCACTCCTCGGCCGCGATCATCAGCGGCAGCGGGTCCAGCGCCCAGGGTCGGTCGGCGCCCTTGGGGTCCGCATAGACGTTGTAGGTAACGCCGTTTTCGCTGATCAGCCGGCGCGTCAGCTCGATGCCGCGGCGCGTCACATCGGCCCCTGGCTGCGTCGCCAGACGTTCCAGCAACACCTTCCAGTGCGGACGGATCGCCCCGTCGCGATCCAGCAGTTCATCATAGCGGCGCGCGTCCGCGCTGTAGCCGCCCAGATAGGTGGCGGCCGCGGAGGGTGCAGGACGGATGATGCCTCTCATCGCTCGGGGGTATCAGGTGCGGCGCAGATCCAGTGTGAAGGGCAGTTCGCTCGAGGGCTCCTCGGCCGGCACCGCGACCCGTCCGGGGGTATGGCCCATGCGGAAGAAACGGGCGCGACGCCGGCTCTCCGATTCGAAGGCATTGACGGGAAATGTCGCGTAGTTGCGGCCACCGGGGTGCATGACGTGATACTGACAGCCTCCCAGTGACCTTTCCATCCACTGGTCCACCAGATCAAATGTCAGGGGCGCATGCACGCCGATGGTCGGATGCAGTGCATTGGGCGGCTGCCAGGCCCGATACCGAACGCCGGCCACGAACTCGCCGACGCGGCCGGTGGGACGCAGCGGTACGCGCCGGCCGTTGCAGGTGATGGCATAGCGATCCGGCGCCAGGCCGGTCACCTTGACCTGCAGGCGTTCCACCGATGAATCCACGTAGCGGACGGCGCCGCCCGGGGCGCCCTGTTCGCCCATGACATGCCAGGGCTCCAGTGCAGTGCGCAGTTCCACCTCGGCACCGACGGCGGTGAAGTCTCCGTAGCGGGGAAAGCGGAACTCAAAATGCGGCGCGAACCATTCACTGCGCAGGGCGTGTCCGGCCGCATTCTGCTCGGCCAGGACGTCGGCGAAATCCTGCTCGACGAAATGCGGCAGCATGAAGCGGTCGTGAAGCTCGCTGCCCCAGCGTGCCAGGCGCGCAGGCTCGTAGGGAGCGCGCCAGAACCGCGCGACCAGCGATCGCAGCAGCAGCTGCTGCGCCAGGCTCATGCGTGCATGGGGCGGCATTTCAAAGGCGCGCAGCTCCAGCAGGCCGTTGCGCCCGGCGGGTCCGTCGGGGGAGTAGAGCTTGTCGATGCAGAACTCGGCGCGATGCGTATTGCCCGTCACGTCGGTGAGCAGGTTGCGGAACAGCCGATCAACCAGCCATGGCGGACACTCCTCGCCCGCCCGCGGCAGCTGCGTGAATGCCACTTCCAGCTCGTACAGCGAGTCGTTGCGCGCCTCATCGGTGCGCGGCGCCTGCGAGGTGGGACCGATGAAGAGCCCGGAGAACAGGTACGAGAGCGAGGGATGGTTGTGCCAGTAGCACACCAGGCTGCGCAGCAGGTCGGGCCGGCGCAGGAACGGGGAGTCCGGGGCGGTGGCGCCCCCGAGCACGAAGTGATTGCCGCCGCCGGTGCCGGTGTGCCGGCCATCGAGCATGAATTTCTCGGTCGAGAGGCGCGACTGGCGCGCCTGCTCGTACAGATGCGTGGTGTGCGCCACCAACTCGTCCCAGCTGCCCGATGGGTGGATGTTGACCTCGATGACACCCGGATCCGGAGTGACGCTGAAGCGCTGCAGCCGCGGATCCTTCGGTGGCTCATAGCCCTCGATGATCAGCGGTTGGCAGAGCGACTCGGCCGCGCTCTGCACCGCCGCGACCAGCTCCAGGTACTCCTCCAGCTGCTCGGTTGGCGGCATGAACACGTACAGCACGCCATCGCGTGCTTCGGCGCACATGGCGGTGCGCGTGATCCAGTGCGCGGATTCCTGCGGTTCGGGCGCGCGCGCAGCGGTGCCGGAGGGCGCCCCTGAGCCGCGCGGGAGCTGCCTGCGGATGTCGGCCGCGGAGGCCAGTGGCGCGAACACCTGCATGGGATCGGGAAGGTGCACGGAGGGCTGCTCGCCCGGCTTCACCCAGGGCAGGGAGTCCAGCGGCAGCCGGTAGCCCAGTGGCGAGTCCCCGGGGATCAGGTAGCAGCGCTCATCGCGCAGGAACCAGGGCCCGGTCTGCCAGCGCGTGCCGGCGGCATTGCGGCCCAGCGGCATCACGTACCCCACGGCGCGCTCCAATCCGTGTTCAAACACCCGCGCCAGCCGCGTGCGCTCCTGCGGATCCTCCAGGTTCGAGGCCAAGGGATCGACATTGGCGGGCAGGCGCCGTTCGCGCCACAGATAATAAAAGGCATCCTCGTACGCGGGCAGGATGTTCTCGGCGCTGATTCCCAGGCGCGCCGCGATGAGCTCCAGCAAGCGCTGCGCCGTGCGCGCCGAGACGTCATAGTCGAGCGATTCATCGGCCAGCAGCTCGGAGTTGGTCCAGATCGGCTCGCCATCCTTGCGCCAGAAGCAGTTCAACGACCAGCGCGGCAGCGCCTCGCCGGGGTACCACTTGCCCTGGCCGAAATGGGCCAGGCCGTGCGGCGCATAGTGGCGGCGCAGGCGATGATACAGTTCGGCCGCAAGCTTGCGTTTCTCCTCGCCCAGTGCCGTGGTATTCCACTCCGGGCCATCCGGATCGTCGATGGAAACGAAGGTCGGCTCACCGCCCATGGTCAGCCGCACGTCGTGGGCCGTGAGTTCGCGGTCGATGTCATGGCCCAGGGATTGGATCTGCGCCCACTGGGCTTCGCTGTAGGGCAGCGTGACGCGCGGCGCCTCCCAGATCCGCTCGATGCGCATGTGGTGCTCGAAGCTCACCTGCGAGTCCTCGACCCGTCCGGATATCGGCGCCGCCGCCGAGGGCTCCGGCGTGCAGGCCAGCGCAATGTGGCCCTCGCCGGCGAGCAGGCCCGAGGTCGGATCAAGTCCGATCCAGCCGGCCCCGGGCAGATACACCTCGCACCAGGCATGCAGGTCGGTGAAATCCCGCTCGGTACCCGATGGGCCATCCAGCGACTTCACATCGGCGACCAGCTGGATCAGGTAACCCGAAGCGAAGCGCGCCGCAAGCCCCAGATGCCGCAGCAGCTGCACCAGCAGCCAGGAGGAATCCCGGCAGGAGCCGGAGGCGTTCTGCAGCGTCTGTTCCGGAGTCTGCACACCCGGTTCCATGCGTATCAGGTAGCGGATGTCGCGCGCCAGGGTCTGGTTCAACTGCACCAGAAAATCCACGGTCACGGTCGGCGTGCGCGGGATATCGGCCAGGTAGTCCTTGAAGCGCGGCGTCAGCGGCAGGCGCGCCAGGTACGGCGCCAGATCGCGCTGCTCGGCATCTTCATAGGCAAATGGAACCGTCTGCGCATAGGGCTCGAGAAAGAAATCGAATGGATTGAGCACCGCCATCTCGGCGACCAGATCCACCTCGATGCACAACTCCCGGGTGCGATCCGGGAAGGTCACGCGCGCGAGGTAGTTGGCCTGCGGGTCCTGCTGCCAGTTGATGAAGTGCTTGGCGGGAGTGACCTTGAGGGCATAGGAGAGGATACGGGTGCGGCAATGAGGCGCCGGGCGCAGCCTTATGACCTGCGGCCCCAGGGCTACGGGCCGGTCGTAGCGGTAGTGGGTGACATGGTTCAGGGCGATGTGAATCGACACTTGGGTCTCCGGCGCGACATGTTTATATCTTGAGTGCCTATTATACGGGCCCGGAGCACCCGCCAGTTCGCACCAATTTGGCACATCACGCACCAACTAACAGCGACTGCGTCGTATTGTTTGAATGCCGTGCGCCGGCACTGGTATGTTGGCTGCTCGGGAGCGGCCGGAACGATGGCTTGCTATCCGGCACTGCCGGACAAAGCGCGCCGGCTGCTAGGCGTGGTCGGGCACTGACCAGGCCGCACTGATCTTCGCGGCCACCTCTTCGGGCGTCAGCTGCGCCACCTCGATGCTGCGGTCCAGGTCCTTCAGCGGACCGTACAAGGCGGCGTCGGTGACCTGAAACAGCCCCATGGTGGGCGTCTCGGTGGTGCTCGCCAGGTGCATGGGACCGGCATCGGCCGACACGAACAGCTGCAGCGTCGAGATGGCGGCGGTCAGCTGCCGCTGCCCCGCCAGGTGCAGGCTGGCAAAGCCCGCTACCGTGGGCGCCGTGGCGGGGCCGGGCAGGAACTCCACGGGAATCACCTGCGGCCGCAGCGCCAGGAACGCCCGCCAGAATCGCGCCCACCAGGCCGGTGACAGCGTCTTCAGGCCGGTGGCATGCCCGAAGTAGCCGACCAGGGGCCTGGCCGGTGTGAGCGCGATATTTGCGGCCTGCAACGCGGTCTTGATGGCGGCGCGGCCGGCGGCGACCTCATCCGCGCGCAGCGGTAGCCACAGGCGCAGCGCCGCCGGATCCCAGGCCGCCCCGAGCGCCGTGGTCAACAGATACGCGGGCTGCCGGCCCTGGTGCATGGCTCCGGCCGGCAGCGCTACCGCATGGGTGAGCGCGGCCCATTGCGAGGGCAGGCTGAAGCCCAGACGGAAACGGGCCCGCGTCAGCGACAGGATCAGGCGCCCGCTGGTGGAAAACGGAGTCGGGTCGATGGCCAGGTCATAGTGCGCGGCGCGCAGCTGCCGCAGCGCGCGCCAGTAACCGCTGATCAGGCCCCGGCCCTTGTGGGGGAACAGAATGATCTGCCGCACGCCCGGCAGGCCGGCCAGCAGCGTCCGCGCCTGCGGATAGGACAGCGCCAGGTCGATTCGGGCCTGCGGCAGCAGCGCGTGGAGCCGCTCGATCATGGGCGTCAGGAACAGCGTGTTGCCCAGGCGCCCGTTGATGCGGCCGATGAGTACCGTGTGAATCTGCCGCGGATCCAGCAGGCTCGCCGTGTGCCGCCGGCCGAACAGTCGCTGCAGCACCAGACCCAGGGCGTAGCGCAGCTGTCCGCGCAGCTCGCGCAGGTGGCGGCGGATCAGCGCACCCACCCGCGGCACGGACCCGGAACTCAATGCGACTGCGGTTCCTGGCCGGGTTTCGGATCAGACAGCGGGAAGGTCTGCGCGCCGGGGCTGCCGGCCGGAGGCGGTGCGGCAGGTGCGGTACTCACCGGGGCGGGCGCGGGCGGTGTTTGCGCGGTCGCACCGGTGGTGCGGTCCACGGTGTCCAAGAAGCGCCTGGCGATTTCGTTGCTGGTGCGGACAGTGCCGCTGATGATGTCGTAGGCGTTGACCACGCCCTTGTCATAGAAGCGCGCGTCGGCGTTGTTGTCGATGGTCAGACCGCTGCCGTCCAGCGCGATGCCGGCGAACAGGCCCCGGCTGCGTGAGTAGGAATACACTTCGGCCGACAGCGTCGGGTCGGTGCCCGCCGAAGCGGAGCGACCGACGGGACCGGCGGCCACCGAGGCATCCGCGCCCAGCGTCAGCTGGCCGCTGGCGATGCGATCGATGCTGCGCTTGGTGGTGAACACCAGGATCACATCGGTGGACGTGACGCCCCACTGGAAGCCGAAGCTGCCGCCCGTCAGGTTGACGAAGATCGGATCACTGAAGTGGCCACTGGGATCGCGCGCCACGAGTACGCCATTGCCGCGGCGACCGCCAAAGAAAAAGGCGATCTTGGTGACATCCGGTACCACGGCGATGCCATAGGCGCGCTCCAGCAGGCGGGTGGGCACGAACTGATCGGGCGAACCCATCGCTTCGTTCAGGATCTGGCTTGCCGTCAGCAGGCGCGCTTCTTCGCGCCCCTGGGCATGGACTGCGACACTGGTGCATACCAGGGCAAGAGCGGCCAGCAGAGCAGATGTTCGCATGCGCGGGATCCTTGAGTTGAACTGTGCCAAGCTTACTCCAGCCGGGCAGACAGTAGGAGCCTTAAGCAGTGAACCGAACAGCAGCGTGGCAGTCCAAACTCCTGCGGATTCTCGTCCGCACTTCGGGCGTGCTGGCGGCGTTGATGTGCGCGAGCCTGTCCGTGCCGGCCCAGGCCGAGTGGATCTATCGCGACGCACCCATCATGGGGACGCGCTGCGATGTGGAACTGTGGAGCGAGGACCGGCTCAAGGGCGAAGCGGCGATTTCGGCGGTGTTTGATGAGCTGCGCCGCATCGACAACGAGTTCAGCACCTTCAAGCCGCAAAGCGAGGTCTCGCAGGTCAACGAGCGGGCGGCCAAGGCGCCGATGCGCATCTCCAAGGAGCTGTTCGATCTGATCGCAACCTCGATCGACTATTCAAAACTGACGCGCGGCACCTTCGACATCACCTACGCCAGCGTCGGGTACATGTACAACTACCCGGACCATGTCCGTCCCAGCGAGGCGCAGATCGCCGCCGCGCTGCCGGAGAGCAACTACCGGCATATCCACCTGGACAGCTCGGCCCAGACCGTCTTCTTCGACCACCCCGGGGTGCGCATCGATTTCGGCGGCATCGGCAAGGGTTACGCTGTGGACCGTGGCATCGCCGTGCTGCAGGGCCTGGGGATCACCCGGGCCATGGTCAATGCCGGCGGGGACTCACGCATCATCGGCGATCGCTTCGGTAAACCCTGGATCATCGGCATCCGCGATCCGGACGACCGCAACCGGACGATCCTGCGGATACCCCTGGCCGATACGGCCTTCTCGACTTCCGGGGACTACGAACGCTTCTTTGACGAGGGTGGGGTGCGCTACCACCACATCCTGGATCCCAGGACCGGGAAGTCCCCGCACGTGGTGCGCAGCGTCACCATCATCGGGCCCTACGCCACGCGTACCGATGCGCTCACCAAGAGCGTGTTCGTGATGGGCGTGAAGGAGGGGCTCGAGTTCATCAACGGTCTGCCGGACGTTGATGTCATCGCCATCACACCCGACCGCAAGGTGTGGTATTCGAAAGGTCTGGAGAATCCGGAAAAACCCGAGGCGGGCGCCAAGTGAGGCTCAGTAATACACAGACAGGAACAGCTGCATCACATTGAGTCCCACGGTGTACAAAGGCTCGGCGCCGGCGTCGATGCCCTTGGCTGGATCGATCAGCAGCGCATCGCGGAAGTCCTTGTAGTCGAACATGAAGTGATCGAAGCGGAAATTCGCCGTGCTCTTGGAGATCCAGGGCGCATCCGGGATGTGGAACTCATAGGAAGCCCCGGTGCCGATGGTGAAGCTGTTGAAGGAGGACAGCTCGCGATTGCGCGACATGAAATTGAACTCATTCGCCGAGGCGAACAGGTCGCTGTAGAAGTCGGCATGGGTCTGGGTGTAGAAGCGGAAATTGCCGTCGAAGGTCCAGTGGCGCCACGGCTGGGTATAACCAATCTGCGCGGTGTGGGCGCGGATACCCCAGGTGTCCTCGAAATAGCGGTACTGCAGATCCAGCGCGGCATGCCACGGCAGATAGTATTTATAGTCCAGCCCCAGGGCATTGCTGGTGCGGGTGCTCGGGTCCACTTCCGGTCCCAGGGCGAAACCTGAACCGCCGGCCTGCACGTACATCATGGAGCGATAGGGATTGCTCAGCCAACCCTGGTCGGTGATGACCTCGAAGTTCGCCGAGAGAATGGCATTGCGGGTCAGGATCTGCGTGATACCCACCCCATAGGAGCGTTCGTCCATGTCCTTTTCGCCAAAGGCGGGATCATGGACTTTCTCGACGCAGGGGTAGGCGAGGGACTTGTCGTCCACCAGGCACACCATCTTGAAGACGTCGTTCCAGGTGCGGTGATAGGTCATGCTGATGGTGGTCAGATCACCGAACATGCTCTGGCTGATGCCGAAACTGGCGGTGTTGGAGCGATAGTCGGGCTCGTAGCTGTGGGTGACCCCGACGGTATAGGTGGTCTTGCCGTACAGGAACTCGGCGTTCAGGCCATCCTGAGTGCGCGTCTCGCGGTAGGGACTGGCGCCGGAGGTGCGCACATCGATGGAGGCGCCGGACACGATGTCCTCAAGATGGTTGTACGAGACCGAAACGTGATCGCCGATTTTCTTGCGCACCAGGAACGACAGCCCGTTGATATCCTGGCCGCCGCCGGAGTAGTGGGTCGCCAGGGCGTCGACCCGGTCCTCCGGCAGCACATCGGTGCGGCTGGCGACGCAATACAGGGTGGACAGAAGCGCTAGGGTCGCCGGGGCCAGCCAGCGCCCCGGATGCCCGTTTGCAGACTTCAATTGCATCCGCAGCCGCCACCCGCAGCGCCGCTGCCGCCGCGGGATGCCGAGCGCACTTCAAACACGTGGTCCATGTAGGCCGATGAGACCGGGTCGGGGTCGAAGGCCATGATCGGATCGGCGAGACGTTCGCGTTCGTAGGGCTTCACCCAGGGCTGGATGGGTGTGCAGGCGCACAGCTGCGCCATCAGCGCCGCGGCTGCGGCCAGGCCCAGGACGGCTGGTGCAATGCGCATGATTACTCCCGCAGCAGCGTGCGGATCTGGTCCATGTACTGGTTTTCGGCCCCGTCCTGATAGCTCTGATGCACCATCCGGACATTGCCCTTGCGATCTATGAATACCGTGGTGGGCATGACCTGCACATTATATAGGCCGCTGACCTGGCTCTTGGCGTCGAACAGCACCGGAAAGCTCACCGGCGTTTGCGACAGGAACTTCTCCGCGTCCTTCTGATCCGGCTCTACGTTCACGCCGATGAGCGTGAAGCCCAGCGGCTTGTATTTCTTGTAGATGGTTTCCAGCAGCGGCATTTCCTTGCGGCACGGCACGCACCAGCTGGCCCAGAAATTGATCATGACCACCTGGCCCTTGAACTGGGACAGCTGAATGGTCGACCCGCCGCGGGCGGGCAGGCTGAAGGTCGGGGCAGGGGCGGGCGCGTCAGCGGTGGCGGCGGCCGCCCCGGAGAGGATCAGTGTCAGGGCCAGCAGGCCCGATTTTGTCCATCGTGTGAACATGTTGCAGCGCTCCTAAAAGAAGACGGTCAGACCCAGGTGGGCCTCGAGATTGCTGGCGAGCTTGTTCACACCCAGCAGGTCGGAATTGAACACCCGGTCCTCGACGGCGACGTGAACTGCAAGCCAGTCCGACGGCAGGACCTTGAAGCCGGCGCCGAAGTTGCCGGTGAACTTGGAGTCACCGCCAAAGTCCGTCGCGCCGACACCCGCAAGAATGTAAAAAGAGCTCGTCATGGCGTGGTTGCGACCGATAAAGACCTCGCCAGGCAGGAAGTTGTAGCCTACTGACATGTCGTAGTACTTGAACCATCTCTCATTGTCGGTAAGCAGCGAGATATCGCTCAAGGTTTCGAAGCTGGTGCGCCCCGCCTTGGAGCGTCCGGCCTCGGCCTGGAAGAAGAAGTCCTCGGTGATGTGGTAGCCGGCCTGCACCCCGAACACCCGGTGGGCGCCAAAGTCCTCGATGTTCAAGGTGCCCACGTAGCCCCCCAGCTCGATGTCCTGGGACTTGATCCGCGGCACCTTGACGTTGCGCCGCTCCACCTCAGGCTCGATGACCCGTGGCGGGGTGCTTTCTTCCTCGGTGGCTCGATCGGTGCTGGCGCCCTCATCCGCGGGCGCCGCCGGCGCGGGTGCGTCATGGCCGAACAGATGACGCAGCGTCGCGCATCCTGACAGGCTGCCCGCGAGCCCCAGCAGCACTGTCAGAAGAAGAATGCGAAGCCGAATTTCCATTCGTCCACCTGCTGGTTTTGGTTGCGGTTGGTGAAAATGATGTGTTCCTTGAACTCGCCGCGCAGGAAGAAGCGCCGCGTCAGGTAATACCGTACGCCGCCCCCGACATAGGCCGACTGCTCGGTGCGATCCTCGGGCTGCACCAGGGTGGCCTTGGGTTCGATGCGCACCACGCCGGTTCCTATCATCACGAACGGGGCCACGCGCGCCTGCGGATAGAAGATGTGGGCCAATCCCAGATCCAGCGTGGTGCCATCCGAGGCCGGCCCGAGGAATTCCCCGATGGACAGTTCGGCCGCCAGATTCGGATTGGCGAACACGGCGCCATAGAGTGAAACAGCCGAGGCGCCGCCATAATCGCCATAGAAGAAGGCGCCGGCCTCGAAGCGGTGCGAGGTGAAGGCGCTCAGGTCGCCCACGTCGTAGTGAAAGGCGGTGCCATCGGCGAGCAACGTCTGCTCCATGTCATGCGCGGACGCCCAGCCCTCCACACCGCTGGCGGTGCGCACCTTGAACCAGTCCGTGTAGCGCTTGAGCACATCCACGCTGGCGTCCCGCTCCACCACATTGAAAACCGGATAGCCCCGGCCCGGGCCCGTGTGCAGCTCAAGGTAGGGGGCGTGCACGAACACCTGCAGGTAGGCACCCGCCGCCCATACCGGCCGCGGCGCCACCGTCAGCGCCAGGCACACCAGCAGCGCGACCAGGGCGCACAAACGCACGCAAAGCCGGTAGCCGTCAATCGAGGGGCGCGGTCGGATCGAATGGATTGTTGAAATACTGAGCCCCTATGTCCAGCCAGTCGGAAATCAACCGCAGCTCCGCCGGGCTGAGATATCCCGCGTGGGTTCCGCTGGTCGCGAATTCATTGAAGAACTGTGTCGACCCCAATGCGCTGCCGGCATTCGCCGGCGGCCCGATGCTGACCGGCACCTGTGTCGGCAGACCCGTGGTCGGATCAATCGGACCGTTGACCATAACGTCCGTCAGCACGCCCATCATAATGGCCTGCTCGTCGTGGGCAAACAGTAGTCTTCGATAAGAGACCGGCTGCAGCGGTTCCTCGTTGGAGGCGGTGCTGGTGAGGTCCAGCTGGGTGACGCCCGCCGGCACCTGCGGAGCACCGGCGGTACTGGTGGGGCTGTGGCAGCTGGTACACGGCCCGGTCTGGCCCGCGGCCACACCGCCGACGTAGGTGCGCGGCAGCAGCCACAGCGGCTGGATGCTCTCGTTGTAGTTGATGATGATGCGGCACAGGGACGACCAGGGCTGGCAGCCGGCGTTGGCGGGGGATAACCAGGCCAGGGTCGGGGCGGTGGCAAACTCCGCGCCGATGCTCTGATACGTCAGGTTGCTGATGGGCGTTCCGGGCGTCGCCGCGGCAGGATTGGTCCACAGGTCGGTGTATCCGGGGTCCTGCACCGGCATGTTCTGCAGGCAGTGGGGTGAATCGACCTGGCAGCTGGCGGCGCTGAGGGTTTCGGCCATGGTCATGCCGCTGGTCGTGGGCACCAGTGGGGCGCTGGCGGCGGTGATGGTGCTGGAATAGGAGGTCAGCGAGTTGGTGAAGGGGACCGAGGCCGTGCCCCCGGCATAGGCTGAATTGAAGGCGCCGAAGCGGCCGTGGGAGAGCGCCGTCTGGCCCGGCAGCGGCATCTGCTGCGAGGCCGGTGTGTGACAGCCATTGCAGTGCACCGTCTCGCCCGGGATCAGCTGCAGCCAGGCATCGTGGATGGGGCTGCCGGCGATGCGCTTGCCGGTGGCATCCAGAATGCTGATCTGGAACGCCACGTAGGCGGGTACCTGGATGACCACCGAGCCGTCCGGCTGTATCGGCGCATAGCCCAGGATCTCGCGCATGTAGTCGGTGGCGCCGAAGGCCGCTGCATCCAGCTTCAGGGTCTGCGGGTCCGGTATCGACACGGGCTTTTCCAGCCGAATGAAGCGCGCGAGGCGCATGTTCGGTGGCGTCAGGGCCGGATTGGCCACCGCCTGGGTGCTGGGTCGGGCGGTGTCGACGCCATCAAAGTCATACACGTCGCGGATGTCGATCTCCCCGACGCCGTTGTTGTACATGTCCTGGTCCAGGCCCACGCCGGGTTGCTGGTCGACGATTTCCGCCGGCAGCGTGCGCGGCTGGGCCGCCACCAGATCCGTAACCATGACCCCGGCCACCGGCTGCATCACCGGCTGCAGGGTGTTCGCCGTCGGATCAAACATCCAGACGCTGTACAGCGGCGGCGCCGACTGCGCGGTGGGGTCAGCGAGGGTCGTGGAGGTGCACGCCTGCGGCGCGCTCGAGCTGGCCGTCTGCAGCCGGCACTGCGTCCAGCTCACCAGGATGCGCCCGGTCCCGTCCCACAGCGGATAACCCGAAAAGAAGCGCCCGCCCGGGGAAGGTCCGGGCACGGTGAGCACCGGATTGGAGGTCGCCAGGGTCTGCGCCGGGCCGGTGAGGGAGGAGCCCGCCTGCGCCGGCTGGGTGTTCTCCACATAGTTGGCGGTGTCGATGATGATCAGGTCCCCGCCGGTGTCGTTGACATTGGCGTAGCTGTAGGGACGCACCAGCGCCAGGATGCGGCCGTCCTGCATCTCATGCGTCTTCACGAATTCGATGACGTTGTTGTTGAGGCCGTCGGCCGTGGTGCCGGTGGCATGGCTGTTGGCGCCGTACAGCAGCTGCATGTCGGTGCCATCCGGATTGGCGCTGTACAGGTGCATGCCGTCCTTGCCCGGCGCGTCATCCCAGCGGCTCCACATCACCCGGCCATTGGACAGCACGGTCGGGTCGCGGTCATGGCTCTGGTTGAAGGAGATCTGATGGATGTTGCTGCCGTCGCTGTTCATGACATGCAGCACGGCGGCCGGCTCGGTGTTGGCCTCGTCCTGGGCGATGAACTGCGGCTTGCCCTCATCCAGCAGGATGGCCTGCGACTGGCGCTGCCGCGTGGAGCTGAAGACTACGCGGCCGTCGGGCAGGAACTGCGGGGCCACGTCATTGACCGTGGCCGGATCCGGGTCGGTGTCCGGGTTGACGAACAGGCTCAAGGTATCGGTGGCGATGACGTACTGCCAGATGCGCCAGGAGGGCGCCTTGTTCTGCTGCTGGTTCTTGGCCAGCGGCCCGCGCATGGCGAAGAGGATGGTGGTGCCGTCGGCCGAGACGCTGACATCCTTGATGTCGTAGTTGCCGGCGTTCTTGGTGCCGGTGCCGGTGATGCGCGAGGTGATGTTGGTCTCGGTGCCGGTGGGCGAGGCGCGGCTGCGCATGAACAGGTCCGCGGACGGGATCGCGAAGCGCAGCATGCGCAGATCCATGGCCGGGGCCTGCGCCTGCGTCGGATCGGCGTAACGCTTCACATAGAAAATCGGGAAATCGACGGTGGCCGGATCGGCACCTTGGCCGCTGGCTTCCTGGACGTTGCCGGCGCCGCTGCTGCAGGCAGCCAGGATCAGCACCGCGGCGCCCAGCAGCGCCGGGCGCAGGTACGAGAATGTTGATTTCAGGTTCGCTTCAGCCGGCACGGCAGGCTCCGTTTCGCACCCAGGCAACATATTACGTAATCCGCGTTGCTGCGCTGACAGTTGTGCCAATTACGTCACAGCTCTGAATGGATGATTCCGACCCCAGGGACCTGCGCCCACACAATAGGACGCGTTTAAGGGGTCTTGCGGGGTGCAGCATAGCCGCAGCGCCTGATTACGGGGATGTCTGCGCGACGCGACGTCGGCCTCTTGAGACATTCTGGACTGGGGTTTCCCGTGCGTATAGTCCGCCACGCACAAGGTACAACGGTGGAGACAGGGCGTCCCATGAGCACGAAGCAGACCTTTCGATCCGCACGCCGGACAGCCGGCACGCGAGCGCTGGTGACGCTGGTTGCCGCGCTGTGCGCGCTGCCCGCCGGCGCCGGCCCCAATGAGCAGGCCAAGCGCATCTTCGATCGCATTGCCGGCGTGCCGCCCAATGCCACGGAGCTGGCGCAGATGGCCACCTTCATCCAGAACGGCGATCCGACCAGTGCCGCGAACATCGCGTTGCAGGCGCCGCAGTTCTACAACACCACGCTCAAGAATTTCTCGATGCCGTGGACCAATCGCGACCAGACGATGTTCGCGCCACTCAATGATTACGTGGCGACCTTCATCGGCATGGTCCGCGATGACGTGGATTTCAGTACGGCGCTGTCGGCCGACATCCTTTACGTGAGCAATGCTCCGGGCCTGCCGGCCCCCTCGACGGGCGACAACAATCACTACGCCACGGCCGAGGCCCAGGGCGTGGATATGTTCTCGACCCTGACGGCGACCACGCAGTCGGGGGTCTATGGCCTGCCGACCGCGGCGACCGCGGGCCTCATGACCACGCGCGCCTCGACGTCCTCGTTCTTCATCAATGGCACCAACCGCGCCATGTTCCGCTTCACGCTGATGGCGCATCTGTGCAACGACCTGCCGACGGTGGAGGACATCACCCGGCCCCCGGATCGCATCCGTCAGGACGTGAGCCGCTCACCGGGCGGCGACAGTCGCGTGTTCCTCAACAGCTGCATCGGCTGCCACAGCGGCATGGACCCCATGGCGCAGGCCTTTGCCTATTACAACTTCGTCGGCACCGCGGTCGGCGATGGCACCAATACCGGTTCGCTGTCGTACACCCCGGGCACCACCCAGGCCAAGTACCACATCAACACCGGCAATTTTCCGCAAGGGTACGTGACCCCGGATGACGGCTGGATCAACCGCTGGCGCCAGGGACCCAATCAGACTCTGGGCTGGGATCCAACCCTGCCGGGCAGTGGCAACGGTGCCAAGAGCCTGGGCCAGGAACTGGGCCGCAGCGCTACCTTCGCCAACTGCCAGGCGCAGAAGGTGTTCCAGGCCGTGTGTTACCGCGCTCCGGCCAGCCAGGCTGACCTGAACCAGGTTTCCACCATGCAGAGTGCATTCCAGGCCGGCGGCTACAAGTACAAGCCGCTGTTCGCCGCCGCCGCCGTGTACTGCATGGGCAGTTAGAGGACAGCCATGAATCAGTACCATCAGTGGATTGTCACCAACACCGCGCGCCTGGGCCTGCGGCGTCTCGCCGCGCTGGCCATGCTCGCCGGCCTTGCGGCGCTCAGCGCCTGTAGCGGCGGCGCCGCGACCACCGCCAACCCGGTCACCACCGCGACCCAGGCCGCCACCTACAGCGGTCCGCCGCCGGCGACCGCGGACGTGCAGGCCTTCATGGTCAACCTGTGGGCCAATGTCAAGGCCACCAACCGCTGCGGCGGCTGTCACACCCAGGGTGGCCAGTCACCGCAGTTCGCGCGCACCGACGATGTGAACCTGGCGTACCAGGCCGCCAATACCGTGGTCAACCTGGCGCAGCCGGATCAGTCGCTGATGGTGCAGAAGGTTGCTGGCGGCCATAACTGCTGGCTGGCATCCCCTTCGGCCTGCGGTGACACCATCACGGTGTGGATCCAGAACTGGGCCGGCTCCACGGCCACGGGCAGTGAGAACATCAAGCTGGTGGCACCTCCGGATGAGACGGTCGGCAACTCCAAGACCTTCCCGACCTCCCCTGCGACCTTCCAGACCACGATCTATCCGATCGTGACCCAGTGGTGCTCGCGCTGCCATTCCGAATCGGCACTGACCCCGCAGCAGCCGTATTTCGCCAGCGCGGATGTCAACGAGGCGTACGCCGACGCGCAGGCCAAGATCAATCTGGCCGACGCCAATCCCAGCAACGCAAATCCTCCGGTGCCCTGCGTGGTCACGGCCACCTCCACCACCTGTCTGTCGCGCTTCGTCGCACGTCTGGCGACCGACCATCACAACTGCTGGAGCGACTGCACCACCGACGCCCAGACCATGCTGACGGCCATCGAGAATTTCGCCGACCCGATCCCGCTCACCACCGTGGATCCCACCTTGGTGATATCCAAGGCGCTGACCATGTTTGACGGGACGGTCGCCTCGGGCCAGAACCGCTACACCACCAGCCAGATCGCGCTGTATGAGTTCAAGACCGGCACTGGCACCATTGCCTATGACACCAGCGGCGTGGAGCCGGAGCTGGACCTGAACCTCACCGGCAACTACACCTGGGATGCCGGCTGGGGCGTGGTCTTCGCGCCGGGCGCCAATGGCCAAAGCACCAAGGCCCAGGGCACGACCACCAACAGCCAGAAGCTGTACAACATGATCACCAGCACCGGTGAGTTCAGCATCGAGGCGTGGGTGTCCCCGGCCAACGTGGCCCAGACCGGCGTGAACATCGTCAGCTACTCGGGCGGCCCGACGCTGCGCGATGCGACCCTGTTTCAGAATGCCTTCTCCTACGCCGGCAATGTGCGCAGCAGTGTGACCGACACCAACGGCGCTCCGGCGCTGGTCACCAATGCCAACAGCATGCTGGCGCAGGCGGCCCTGCAGCACGTGGTCCTCACCTACGACCCGGTCAACGGCCGCAAGCTGTATGTGAACGGCGTGTTCAGCGGGGATGTCGACCCGGCCGGCGGCGGCACGCTCGCCAATTGGGACAACACTTTCGCCCTGGTCGTGGGCGATGAGACCTCCGACACCACGGGCAAGACTCAGTTCCAGGGTGAGCTGCGCATGGTGGCGATCCACAACCGCGCTCTGACCGCGGCGCAGGTCCAGCAGAACTACGCGGCAGGCGTAGGACAGAAATACTTCATGCTGTTTGACGTGACCCAGCTCACGGGCGTGCCGCAAAGCTACGTCATGATGACGCTGGCCCTGAATGACAGCTACTCATACCTGTTCAGCAATCCGACCTTCATCAGCCTGGATCCGACCCAGACGCCCAACGGCATTCCGATCAGCGGCATCCGTATCGGCATCAATGGCACGGAAGCCACGGTGGGGCAGAGCTACATCCCGCTGAACACCACCGTCACCACGGCCAACTACAGCAATACCAGCGGGCAGCTGCTGTCGAGCGTCGGCGCGGTGATCGCCCTGCAGAACGGGCCGGCGACCGATCAGTTCTTCCTGAGTTTCGCGCAGATCGGTTCCCAGACCCATGTCTATACGAACCCGACCTTCGCCGTTCCGGCGCCCACTCCGGGCCCCGCAGAGCCGGATCTGGGCATACGCACCTTCGAGCGTCTCTCGGACACCATGGCCAAGGTGACCGGCGTGCCGAGCAACGATGCCAACGTGCAGTCGGTGTACACCAGCGTGCTGTCATCCTTGCCGCCGGTGCCGGACCTGAGCGCCTTCTCGGCCGCCAACCAGACCGCCGTGGCGCAGCTGGCAGTGGCCTACTGCAGCGAGATGGTCAACACGCGCGGCACGGCGGTGTTCGGTGCGGGCTTTGATCCGACCCAGGGCGGTTCGTACTTCTCGGCGCCCATCAACACCAACAGCAATCGCGACGCGGTGATCAATGCGCTGTACACCAACCTGGTGGGCGGCACCATCACTGCCAACCTGGCGACGCAACCGACGTTCGCCGAGGTTCAGGCGGAGCTGAATTCGCTGATCACGAACCTGACCCCCGCCACGTACGCCAGCACGGCCAATCGTTCGGGCGTGGTGACAACGGCCGCCTGCGCAGCGCTGCTGGGCAGTTCCGCAACCGTCGTGCAGTAAGCGCGGACCACAGGAATCTGGAGACCGTATGATCATTCGCAAGAAACTGCCGCGCAGCCACAAGCTCTACGAGCCCATCCGCCACGAGGGCAGCCATCCGCGCCCGGTGACGCGCCGTGACTTCCTGGGCACGGGCTTCCTGTCCAGCTCCGCGGTGCTGATCGGTTCCTCGGCGATGGTCGCCGCCTTCACCGACCCGCGCGCGGCGCGGGCCGGGACGCTGGCCTCGGACATCCAGGCGCTGCAGACAGCCTGCGGCATCATCACCAATGGCGCCGGCAAGATTCCCTTCATCTGCTTCGACCTGGCGGGCGGCGCGAACCTGAACGGTTCGGAGATCCTGATCGGCCAGGCCGGCGGCCAGCTGGATTTCCTCACCACGGCCGGATACGGAATGCTGGGCCTGCCCGGTGACATGCTGCCGAACTCGCCCAACACGGGCGCGCCCGGCGGCAACTTCATCGACACCAGCCTGGGTGCGGCCTGGCACTCCGATGGCGCCATCCTGCGCGGCATCAAGTCGGTGGCCTCCACCGCGGCCATGGCGAACACCAACGGCGTGGGCATCGCGGCCATGTCGCAGAATGACACCTCGATGAATCCGCACAATCCGATGTACGGCATCTATGATGCCGGCGCCAACGGCTCGCTGCTGACACTGATCGGCACCGAGCCTACGGTTTCCGGCGGCAATTCGGTGGCCCCGACCGCGCTCATCAATCTGAGCGTGAGCCCCACGGTGGTCACTCAGTCCAGCGACATCACCGGCCTGGTGAACACCGGTCAGCTCGGGACCATGTTCAGCGATCCCAATGACGCCGTGAACGTGCTGGAGTCCACCATCCGCATCAGCGGTGGCAACACCGTCGGCACCATGGGCGGGGAGCTGGGCCAGGTCACGGCGGGGGATACGACGGTGAGCGCGGCGCTGCAGTCGCAGACGCGCTGCAGCTACGTGAAGTCCACGGTGCTGGTGAATGAGTTCGGCAACCCGACCACGCTCAACCCCGACATTGATCCGCAGATCGTCGGCGCCTCGGGCATCTTTACGCCCGCCATGTATTCCCAGCAGAACTTCCAGATGACCGCCGCGGTCATGAAAATGGTGGTCAATGGCTTCGCCGGCGCCGGCACCATCAGCCTGGGCGGCTTCGATTACCACGATGGCACGCGTGCCACCGGAGAAACCCGCAACTTCAACGCCGGCGTGTGCATCGGCGCCTGCCTGGAGTACGCCAAGCGCGTGGGCGTGCCGCTGATGGTGTATGTATTCAGCGACGGTTCCTTGAGCTCGACCAACATGATCGACACCTCGGCAGCAGGCCGGGGCAAGTTCGGCTGGCAGGGTGACAACTCCTCGGTCGCCGCCAGCTTCTTCCTGGTCTACAATCCGGCGGGACGGCCGGTGGTCAACCCCTCGGCCACCACGCCCAACCAGATCGGTTCCTACACCGCGGGCGGCGCGGTCAACAGCTCCTCCAGCCCCGCGGCCAATGCCGTCAACCTGCTGGTGAACACAGTCATTCTCAACTACATGGCCCTGCACGGTCAGCAAGGGAACTTTGCCAGCACCATCGCCAACAATGGACTGGGAACCAACCTGGATTCGCTGATCGCCTTCGAGCCAGTTGTGAACGGAGTCATTGGCGGCTAATTGGGTACACACCGCGCCCTGCGCTAATGTTAAATTCTGTCTGCGAGGGCCGCCGGTCGCCGTGGCGGACCCATGGATGACTGTGCGTGAAGTCTTTTCGCGGTTGGAAGCTGGCTCAACGCTGCATTGCAGCTGCGACGCTGACCATCCTGTGTCTTGCGGCGAGCGCCCAGGGCTTTGCCCTGCTCGGCCAGCCGGCACCGGATTTCGCGTTGCGCTCATTCAGCGGCATCAACGTGCGCCTCTCGGAGGACCGTGGCGATGTCGTGGTCCTGACCTTTTGGGGCAGCCAGTGCGGGGTGTGCCGCAAGCAGCTTGACCTCCTGGATCACAGTTTCAGCACTTACCGCTCGGCCGGCCTTCATATGTATGGCGTCAGCGTCGATGATGATGCAGCCCATGCCCGCCAGTTCGTGGCCGCCCATCCGCTCACCTTTGTGATGCTCGAGGATCCCGCGAAGGACGTGGCCCGCCTTTACCAGATCGACAATCTGCCGACTACAGTTCTAATAGACCGTGGCGGCATCGTGCGTCATGTTTACCGCGACTTCGGCCCCCGGGACGAGGCGCTTTACCTCAGTCAGCTGCGCGAGCTGCTCAACGAATGACCGGAAGTGCCATGCCAGTAACAGAGAAAACCGGCCGGATACGCCACTGCCTGGCCGCGAGCCTGCTGGGGGGCCTGGTTCTGGGCCTTTGCGCCGTGTCGCTGGGGACCCGGGCCGCTGACGCCCCGGCGGTCTCCTCGGCGCCGGGGGATGCAACAGCGGCAGCAGCGGCCGATGCCAGCAGCCCCGCCTCCTCGGCCCCGGCCGGCGCCACCGCGCCGGGTGCCGCCGACACCCGCAGCCTGGATGAGGACACCCAGGCGCTCAAGAAGGACGTCGTGGACCTGAATCGCGACCTGTTCGTGCTGGAGGAGGAACTGCTGTTCCCGGCCAATACCCAGGTGGCCATCTACGTGTCCATGGATGTGGGCGAGTTCTTTGCGCTCGACTCGATCACGCTCAAGATCGACAACAAGGAAGTCACCAACTATCTGTACACCCCGCGCGAGGTCGACGCGCTGCTCAAGGGCGGCGTGCAGCGCCTGTACCTGGGCAATCTCAAGGTGGGCAACCATGAGCTGGTGGCGTTCTTTTCCGGCAAGGGGCCCGACAACCGCGACTACAAGCGCGGCGCCTCCCTCAAATTCGAGAAGAGCATCGGCGCCAAGTACCTGGAGCTGAAGATCGAGGATCGGCAGCGCAAGATGCAGCCGGACTTCGAGATCAAGGATTGGGAGTAGCCACTCCCGATGCGAGTCCTGCGCCAATTGTCCTGCGTCCTGCTGGCCGCGCTTGCCGGCGTGGCGCAGGCTGCGCAGCACGATCCGCAGAAGCTGGCGCCCATCCGGGTGCAGGATCTGCAGTACGGCGATGTGCTGTTTCATTACTACCAGCAGGATGACTTCGAGGCGCTGACCCGGCTGCTGGCCTACCAGCATTGGAACCAGCTGCCGCACCATGAACTGGATTCGCAGCTGCTGCTGGGCGGCCTGTATCTGTCGCTGGGGCTGTACAACGAAGCGGGCGAGCGTTTCTCGAAGCTTCTCACCCCGAATGTGCCGCAGGGCGTGCGCAACCGCGCGTGGTTCTACTTGGGCGAGATCTGGTACGCGCGCGGCTACCTGGACAAGGCTGTGGATGCCTTGCGCCAGGTCCAGGGCCAGCTGCCGCTGCAGCAGGAGTCGCAGCGGATCCATCTGCTGGCCAATGCGCTGCTGCGCCAGGGCAAGTACGAGGAAGCCATCGCCCTGCTGGAGGCCTTCAAGGGACCCCCGGACTGGCTGGCCTTCGCGCGCTTCAATCTGGGCGTGGCGCTGGTGCGTCAGCAGCGCATGCCGGAGGCGGATGGCTACCTGACGGCCGTGGGTACCTTGAGCAGCACCCAGCCGGAACTGGTGGCGCTGCGCGATCGCGCCAACCTGGCGCTGGGCTTCGCCTATCTGCAGGCCAATCAGCCGGACAAGGCACGGGTGCCGCTGGAACGCGTGCATCTGAATGGCGCGTATTCGAACAAGGCGCTGCTCGGGCTGGGCTGGGCGGATGCCGCCCTGGGGGACTACCAGGCGGCGCTGGCGCCCTGGACGGAGCTGCGCAACCGCAGTCTGCTGGACTCGGCGGTCCAGGAATCGTACCTGGCAGTGCCGTATGCCTACGGCAAGCTCGAGGCCAACGCCCAGGCCGCGCAGGATTACGAGTCCGCGCTGACCTCCTTCGCCGCCGAGCAGAAGGCGCTGGATGGCGCCATCTGGCGCATCCAGTCCGGAACCATGCTGCAGGATCTGCTCGCCAGCGATGAGCAGACCCACTATGGCTGGTTCTGGCAGCTGCGCAATCTGCCGGATGAACCCGAATCGCGCTACCTGTACTCCATCATGGCCGGCCATGACTTCCAGGAGGGCCTGAAGAACTACCGCGATCTGACCTTCCTGGGCGCCTCGCTGGATGTCTGGTCGGACAGCACCCAGGCCTTCGGCGACATGATCGATACCCGCGAGCGCGCCTATGCGCAGCGCCTGCCCCAGGTGGACCGGCTGCTGGCCTCCGGTGCGGTGGATCAGCTGCAGCATCGCCGCGATGATCTGGATGCGCGTCTGACGGCAATCGATGTGCGCCAGGATGTGGCCGCGCTCGGATCGCCCGAGGAGCGCGCGCACTGGGAGCAGATCCGCCAGCTCGAGGAGGTGCTGGCGGGTGCGCCGCATGATGAGCAGAACGACGCCCTGCGCGAGCGGCTGCGACTGGTGAAGGGCGTGCTGTTCTACCAGCTCACCGATGCCTTCAAGGCACGCCAGTGGCAGGAGCGGCGCACCCTCAAGGACCTGGATCTGGCCCTGCACGAAGCGCAGAGCCGCTGGATACGGGTGGATAAGGCACGCCATAGCGTGCCCACCAACAACGGTGAATTCGCCGCGCGTCTGGCGCTGCTGAAGACCCGCATCACGGAACTTCAGACCCGCCTGGCCAGCGCCGAGAAGGGGCAGCAGGCCTACCTGCAGCAGATCGCGGTGGCGGAGCTCTCGGACCAGAAGGACCGCCTGGACGCCTATGAGGTGCAGGCGCGCTTTGCACTGGCGACGATGTACGACAAGGCCGCGAACAGCGAGTCGGCCAAGCCCAATCCGGCACCCCCTGCGCCCGCCGCCGCGCCCAGCCCCGCGCCTGACCCATCCGGAGCTGCGAAATGAGCGCCGCCATCGGCCTGCGAGGCGCGACGCTGCTGCTGTGCGCCTGCGCGTGCACCTGGGCGGCCGCCGCTTCGGCCGCGGACCCCACGCAGAATTCGCAGCAGACCATCGGGGACCTGGTGCGCAAGGCGCCGGTGCCGGTGCAGAAGAACACCTCGGCGGCGGCTGACTCCGCCAAGGCGATGGAGAACTACAAGCGCTTCCTGGAACTGCAGCGCACCGATCCGAACCTGCGTGCCGAGGCCATGCGCCGTCTGGGCGATCTGAACCAGGAAAGCGACCAGCTGGACAACCTGGACCGGGACCTGTCGCAGGTCGACCTGAACAGCGCCGAGGCCATCCGTCTGTACACGCTGCTGCTGAAGGCCTATCCGGACTATGTGCGCAACGACCAGGTGCTCTACCAGATGGCGCGCGCCTACGAGGCCACCAGCAAGCCCGAGCAGGCCCTGGCCACGCTGGATCAGCTGATCGCCCGCTACCCGCGCACCCGGATGCTGGATGAGGTGCAGTTCCGGCGCGGCGAGCTGCTGTTCTCGGCCAAGGACTACCGGCAGGCCGCGACGGCCTACGCGGTGGTGATCAAGCTCGGCACCAGCTCCTCGTTCTACACCCAGTCGCTGTACAAGAACGGCTGGTCACTGTTCAAGCAGTCCTTGAACGAGGACAGCCTGCCATCCTTCGCCGGCGTTCTGGATCAGCAGCTGCTGGCCGGCGTGCCCGGCGGCCCCATGAAGCCGTTGGAGCAGCTCTCGCGCGCCAATCGCGAACTGGTCGATGACACGCTGCGCGTGATGAGCATCACCTTCTCCTATCTTGACGGCGCGCCCAGCGTCGATGCCTTCCTGGCCGGCCGCGGCACTCCGGCCTATGCCTATCTGCTGTATTCGCGGCTGGGCGATCTGTACGTGGACAAACAGCGCTACCAGGATGCGGCCGGTGCCTACCGCGCCTTCGTCAACCGTGACTCGGACAATGTGCATGCACCGGATCTGGCCATGCAGGCCATCCAGGCCTATACCAAGGGCGGCTTCACCGACCTGGTGATCGATGGCAAGCGCGAATACGCGCAGCACTACGACTTCAATGCGCCGTTCTGGAAGGGACGCTCGCACGCGGACTACCCGGTGGTCGTCAAGGAGCTGCAGACCAATCTGAAGGACCTGGCGACGTACTATCACGCCGCCGCGCAGAAATCGAAGCTGCCGGCCGACTACCAGCAGGCGGCGCACTGGTATCGCGCCTATCTCACTTCCTTCCCGGACGAGCCTGACACGGCGGGCACCAATTACCTGCTCGCCGACGCATTGTTTGAAAGCCACCAGTACGGGGAGGCGGCGACCGAATACGAACACACCGCCTACGGTTATCCCAAGGATGCGAAGTCGGCCGCGGCTGCCTACGCGGCGCTGGTGTCCTACCAGAAGGCCGAGGAGAGCTTGAGCGGGGAGGCGAAAAGCGCCTGGCACAGCCGCGCCATCGAGGCCAACATCAAGTTCGCGCAGAGCTTTCCGGAGCATCCGGAGAGCAGCGGCGTGCTGACCCGGGCCGCGGAGGACATCTTCGCCGCTCATGATCTGCCGCGTTCCATCCAGGTCTCGCAGCTGCTGCTGGCGCGCACGCCGCCCCCGGATGTGGCGCAGCAGCGCATCGCCTGGAACATCATCGGCCAGTCCCAGTATGACCTCGGTGTCTATGATCAGGCCGAGGCCGCATTCATCCAGGCGCGCGACCGGTCGGTGGGCAATGATCCGGCCAATGTGAAGGTGCGCGCCGACCTTACCGAACGCATCGCCGAGTCGGTGTATCGGCAGGGCGAGGCGCGCCGCAAGGCGGGCGATGACAGCGGCGCCGTGGCGGATTTCCTGCGGGTGGCGAAGGTCGCTCCGGATTCCAAGATCGTGGGCACCTCGCAATACGACGCCGCCGCGGGCCTCATCAACCTCAAGCAATGGGATCAGGCCATCGCGGTGCTGGAGCCGTACCGCAAGCAGTTCCCGAATGCCAACCCCGAGGACGTGACGCGCAAGCTCGCCGTCGCCTACGCCGAGGCCAACCGCCCGGCCGATGCGGCCGTGGAATTCGAGCGCATCTCCGGCAATTCGGGCGAAGAGACCGCCGTGCGCCACGAGGCCCTGACACGCGCCGCCGACCTGTACGGCAAAGCCGGAAACCAGGTCAAGACGGTCGCGATGCTGGAGCGCGAGGTCGCCGAATACCCGACGCCGATACCTGCGGCGATCGAGGTGCGCGAACAGCTGGCGCAGCTGGCCGCCAATGGCGGCAACACGGCGCGCGAGGAGCAGTGGCTGCGCGACATCGTCCACGCCGATGCCCAGGCCGGGTCCGCGCGCACCGACCGCACCCGCTACCTGGCGGCCAACGCGCAGCTGAAACTGGCGCAGCCGCTGCGCGATGCCTTCCGTGACATCCGCCTGGTGATTCCGCTCAAGAAGAGTCTCATCGCCAAGCGCAAGTCCATGGAGGCGGCGCTCGCGGCCTACAAGACTGCCTCGGATTACAACGTGGCGGAGGTGACGACGGCCGCCACCTATGAAACGGCCGAACTGTACCGCAAGCTCGGCAAGGATGTGATGGACTCGGAGCGGCCCAAGAAGCTGAGCAAGGAGGAGCTGGAGCAGTATGAGTCATTGCTCGAGGACCAGTCCTTCCCCTTCGAGGAGCAGGCCATACAAATTCACGAAATCAACACCGCGCGCGCCCGCGATGGCATCTACGATGATTCGGTGAAGAAGAGCTTCGCGGCGCTCGCCGAACTGAAACCCGGTCGCTATGGCAAGACGGAGCTGAGCCAGGATGTGGTTACGACGCTGCAGTAACTGGAGCGTGCTGCTGGCAGTGGGCCTGCTCCAGGCCGCCTGCAGCACCTCCCACGCAGTCCGCAGCGACGCGGACCCGGCGCCCGTGCCTGCCGCTGCCGTGAGTGCAGCGTCGGCGCCTGCGGCTGCGGCATCCCCCGCCGCAAGCTCAGCTGCGCCCGCGCCCGTGCCGGCTGCCCCTGCCGCGCCGCCGCCCCCGGCACGCGCCATGGCGGATTTCGCCCGCGCCGTGGCCCTGGTCAAGGCCGGCAAGGATGAGGACGCGGAGCTGGAATTCCAGCTCATCGCCACCACCTATCCGAGCTACCCGGGTGCCCTGGTGAACCTCGGCATCCTCTATCGCAAGCACGGCGAGCTTGAAAAATCGGAGCAGTCGCTGCACTCGGCCGTGCAGCGCGATCCCAACGACGCCGAGGGCTGGTGCGAACTGGGCGTGACGCTGCGGCTGGAAGGCAAGTTCCACGAGGCGGTGGATGCCTATAACCAGGCCATCGGCGTGAATCCGGGCTTCGCTGCCGCCTACCGCAACCTGGCGATCGTGCTGGACCTGTACCTGGGTGACACCGCGGCGGCGCTGACCGCCATGGAGCACTACCAGCAACTGGCCGCGGATGACAAGGCGGTCACCGGTTGGGTCGCTGATCTCAAACAACGCGCGGGCAAGAATGCGGCACCGGCCGCATCCTCCGCGCCTGACAAGGCTGGAGGCTGATCATGCGAGCACTGTTGGTAGTGGTGGTGGCACTGGCCTGCGCGGCGCCGGCCTTCGGCCAGGCACCCGAGGATCTGCAGCCCGGGGTGAATACCTCCGACGTGGCGCCGCCGAGGGCGGCCCCCAGCAGCGCGCCCGCGGCCGCGAGCAGCACCAGCGCTGCGGCGCCGGCCCCCGCCGCCAGGGCGGCTGCACCGGCGGGCAAGACCGCCAAGGGCGGCAAGGCCATCGACCGCCTCGACCTGGACACGACGCAGATCACGGGCAACAAGGAACTGCCCAAGGTCATGTACGTGGTGCCGTGGAAGCATTCGGACCTGGGCGACCTCACCGGTAAGCCGGCGAACAGCCTGGTGGATGAGATCCTGCAACCGGTAGACCGTGACGTTTTCAACCGTGAAGAGCGGTACTACCACACAGTTGCACCACAAAAGAGCCCCTCAGACCCCCCGGCGGGGCCAGCGGCGGATCATTGAGGACGCGGCGGCGGGTGCCGCCGCGCGGTTTGAGAATTGGGTCGTAGCATTTTGCCGTTATGTCTTTAAGTTGAGACATTGGATAGGCGCGTTTGCTGTTTCGGGAGTTGCTGATGAATATCTTCGATAATCTGGTCAAATTCTTTCAGGGTGGCGGGACCTTCATGTTCCCCATCGCGATCGTGCTGGTGATCGGCCTGGCGATCGCGCTGGAACGCTACATCTACCTGGTGCGCGTCTCCACGCGCAACCGCCAGCTATGGAATCAGATCGTGCCCATGCTGTCGCAGGGCAACTTCCGGCAGGTGGTGCAGGTCACTTCCAAATCCGAGTCGGCCATCGCCCAGATCCTCAACTACGGACTGGCGCGCATCCAGGCCGCGCGCCGCCGCGAGGACATCGAAAAGGCCATGGAGGAGAGCCTCATGGAGGTGGTGCCGCGACTTGAGAAGCGCACGCACTATCTGGCGACCTTCGCCAACCTCGCGACTCTGCTTGGCCTGCTGGGCACCGTGATGGGCCTGATCAACGCCTTCCACGCGGTGGCCACGGTCAATCCGGCCGAGAAGGCCAATCTGCTGTCCGCCAGCATTTCGGTGGCCATGAACTGCACCGCCTTCGGATTGATGACGGCGGTGCCGCTGCTGTTCATCCATGCCTTCCTGCAGACCAAGACCACCGAGCTCATCGACAGCCTGGAGATGGCGTCGGTGAAATTCCTGAACGCCGTGACCGAGCGTCGCCCCGAAGCGCCGGCACCGGCCGCGGCCTGAAGCCCAAGCGGATAGGACGCACATGCGCCGTTCATACGATGCCCGCAAGCTCGCGCGCCGCAACCGCCGGCCCGCCGAGCTGCTGCTGGTCCCGATGATCGACATCTTCACCGTGCTGGTGACGTTCCTGCTGATGACCGCCGTGTTCTCCCGAACGGTGGTCCTGCAGCTGAACCTGCCCAGCGCCAGTGCTCAGATGCCGGATCTGCCCAAGGACCTGCAGCTGGAGGTGCTGGTGCGCGCCAACCTGCTGGAAGTGGCCGACCGCAACACCGGGCCGCTGAAGGATCTGCCCAACACCGCCCAGGGCTATGACTACGACGGTCTCACGGACTTTCTCAAGATGGTGAAGGCGAAGTTTCCCACCAAGACCGACGCCTCGGTGCTGCTGGAGAAGGACACCGCCTACGACACCCTGGTGCAGGTGATGGACCACGTGCGGGTATTCGAGGCCACGAATGGCTTTGCGACCACGCAGGCGGAATTGTTTCCGACCATTTCCGTGGGAGATGCCCCGCCATGATGTCCAAACGCGCCCGGCGCATGGCCGTGCATCATCAGCGCCACCAGGCCGGTTTCGAACTGAACCTGATCCCGCTCATCGACATCCTCTCGGTGATGGTGTCCTTCCTGCTGGTGTATTCCACGGAAGTGGAAATCATCCAGAACAGCAAGGGCATCGAAATTCCGCAGTCCATCGCGCAGATGGCGCCGGATCGTTCGGTGGTGGTGATGCTGACCAAGTCCGACCTGTTCGTGCAGGGCGAGCTGATCGAAAGCATCAAGGACGTGCAGGCCGAACCGGGGGCCACGCTGCCACCGCTGAGTGCGGCGCTGAAGCGGCCGCTGCTGGTCGGTCGCGATGTGTCCGAAACCGCGCTCGCCGCCCGGGAGATCACCATCATGGCCGACAAGTCTCTGCCCTATGAGGTTCTGAAGAAGGTAATGGCCACCTGTACCGATGCTGACTACGGCAAGATTTCCCTGGCCGTGCTGCAGAAAGAAAAGCCGGTGACGCTCGGCCGGGCGCCGGCGGCGTAGGCTCCATCATGCTGGCACCCTACTACCGTACTTTCGAGCTGCCCTGGGAAGGTGACGAGGAGTCGCAGGCGCGCTTTCAGCGCATCCTGCGCGTCGGCATCATTGTGCTGCTGGCGCTGGCGTTGCTGATCGCATTGTTGCCCGCGCCCCGCACCGCCCCCGGCGCGGTGAGCGTGCCTCCGCAGCTGGCCCGGGTCATGATCGAGGAGCAGCCCAAACCCCCGCCGCCACCGCCGCCACCGCCGAAGCAGGAGGTCAAACCGGTGCCGCAGGTGAAGCCGGTGCCCGTTCCGGTCCCGATCGACAAGGTGGCCGAGGCGCGCAAGAAGGCCGAGAAGGCCGTCAACCAGTTCAAGGATGCTCTGGCGGACCTGCGCGAGAAGACTCCCATCGAGGAGGGCCAGACCAAGAATCTGACCGGCGTGGTCGGCGCGGACTCGCATGCCGAGCGTTCCATGATCACCTCCAAGGTCGGCGTTGGCAGCGCCGGCATCACCTCCACCAGCAGCAGCGGCTTTGGCAGCGGCGCCGGCTCTCTCACCGGCCACCAAACCGCGACCGTGACCTCGGCAATTGCCCATTCCGGCCTGAATGGCGGTGCGGTGCGTACCGGCAGCAACGGCAAGGCGGAACGCAGCCGCGAGGAAATCGAGCTGGTGTTCGACCGCAACAAGGGCGGCATCTACTCGCTGTATGCCCGGGCGACGCGTGAACATCCCGAGCTTCAGGGTAAACTGGTGCTGGAATTCACCATCGCACCCTCCGGAGAGGTCACAATGTGCCGGGTGGTATCCTCCGAGCTGCATAATCCGGAGCTTGAGAGCAAAATCGTGGAGCGCGTGAAAGCCTATCGGTTCGAGGCCAAGGACGTGGATACGATCACCACCACCAAGCCGATCGAGTTCTTCCCCTCATAAGGCCAAGTGCCATGAACCTGCAGTCCGAAATCGAGTATTTCACCGAACTGCGGTTGATCGACAAGGCGCGCCTGCTGACCATGTTCCTGCACGAACTGGCCGAGGAAGCCCGTACCACCTACGGCCCGGGGAGCGAACAGGTGTTCGATACGGCGCACCTGCGCTTCGTGAACGAACTGGTGCATCGCCTGACGCGGGTCATCGAGCAGCTGATGGCCGAGGATGCCGCGCGCCCTCCGGATGACATCGTGCTGCGCATGCTGCTGTCCAACCGCGCCGACAAGGTTGCGGAACGCCTGGTATTCAATGCCTACAAGCGCGCCATTCAGGGCTTCGAGAGCTTCGATACCACCATTCTGATGAACAACTGATCCGCGCCGCGGACGGTGTTCCCTTGTTGATCGAGCAGCCGCTTACCCAGGTTCTGATGATGCTGGCGGCGTCGGTGTTCGTCGTGGCCCTGGCGCGGCGCATCGGCTGGCCCTCGATCCTGGGCTACCTGGTGGTCGGCATGGCGCTGGGGCCGCATGCGCTGCGGCTCATCACCGCGGCGGATACCACCCGTGACCTGGCCGAACTGGGCGTGGTGTTCCTGCTGTTCACCCTGGGGCTGGAGTTCTCCCTGCCGCGCATGATGGCGGTGCGCCGCGAGGTGTTCGGCCTGGGGGCGCTGCAGGTGGGCGCGACCATGGCGGCCATTGCCTGCATCGCCCGCGGCCTGGGTGTGCCCTGGCTGATTGGTTCCCTGATCGGCGGCGCCATCGCCATGAGCTCCACGGCCATCATCCTGCACACGCTCACGGATCGCGGGGAAATCAATCGCACCCATGGGCGCCTGGCCTTCAGCATGCTGCTGTTCCAGGACATCGCATTCGTGCCGCTGCTGGCGCTGGCATCGGCGCTGGCCGGCGGCCAGCATGGCGATTTTTCCGCCGCCGCCGTGGCGGCGGCCGTGGCCGGGGGTGTGGCCGCAGTGGCGGCGGTGCTGGCCGCGGGCCGCTGGCTGCTGCGGCCGCTGTTTCACGAGATCGCGCACAGCCGGCTGCGGGAGCTGTTCACGCTGGCGGTGCTGCTGGTGGTGCTGGCCTCGGCCTGGACCTCGCATCTGGCGGGCCTGTCACTGGCGCTGGGTGGCTTCCTGGCCGGCATGATGCTCGCCGAAACCGAATACCGCTATCAGATCGAGAGCGTGATCCGGCCGTTCCGCGACATCCTGCTGGGCCTGTTCTTCATCAGCGTCGGCATGCTGCTGGATCTTGGGCTGCTGGCCCATGAGTTCGCGCTGATCATGGCGCTGCTCGGCGCAGTGCTGCTCATCAAGGCCGCGGTGGCCGCGCTGGCCACCCGATTGTTCGAGCCCTCGACCTTCAAGGCGGTGCGCACCGGCATCGTCATGTCGATCGGTGGTGAGTTCGGTATCGCCCTGTTCACCCTGATCCTGCAAAGCGCGGCGGCGCCGGCGCGCATCACCCAGCCGGTGCTGGTCGCAGTGGTGCTGTCGATGGTGCTCAGTCCCTTCATCCTGGCCAACAACGCGCGCCTCGCGCGGCTGGTGCTGCGCGAGCGGCGCCCACCGGCCAACCTGCCCGGCCCGCTGGAGTTCGAACCCACCGGCAGCATCGCCCAGCGCGATCACGTGATCCTGTGCGGTTATGGCCGGGTGGGCCAGAGCGTCGCGCGGGTCCTGGAATCGCAGGGCTTTGAATACATTGCGCTGGATCTTGACCCGGCGCGCATCCGTGCCGCCCGCCAGGCCGGCGAGCCGGTGCTGTACGGGGACTCGGCCGATGAGGACATGCTGGTCAGCGCCGGCTGCGATCATGCCAGCGCCGTGGTGGTGTGTTTCTCCAGCCCCGGCGTGGCGCTGGCCATCGTGCGCACGGTGCGGCGGCTGCGCGCCGACGTGCCGATCCTGGTGCGCACCGTGGATGATGCGCATGCGGCTGATCTTAGTGCCGCGGGGGCGACGCAGATCATCCCGGAAACCTTTGAAATGGGTTTGAACCTGGTCGGGGCGGCGCTGCGGGCGCTGAACGTGCCGGTGGCGCGGGTGGTGCAGACGCTCGGCCAGGTGCGCGACACCCGCTACGCCCTGCTGCGCAACGTGCGCCCGCATAGCGACTCACCGGTGCCCGCGGAGCTGCTGGGGCAGCGCGAGGAGGTGCGGACCGTCGTCATTCCGCCCGGTGCCTGGGCCGTGGGTCGCTCGGTGGCCGAGGCGCGCGAGCGTGGCGCCGCGGTGGCCTTCACGGGGATCCGCCGACACGGGATACTGGGCCACGCGCCCGATGGCACCACCCGCCTGCGCGAAGGCGACCTGGTGCTGATCTGCGGTCAGCCCGAGGCGCTCGAACATGCCGAGGGTGTGCTGCTGGCGGGGTAACCGGCCGGCGCGGCCCGTCGAACGCTTTGGAGAATCCGTCCTGAAACGCCAGCAGATCCATTTTCCGCCCAAGCACGAGGCCTTGCGCGAGGACGTCCATGCGCTCGGGGATCTCATCGGCAGCGTGCTGCGCGAGCAGGGCGGCGCCGCGCTGCTGGCCACGGTGGAGGAGGACCGCGTCACCGCCATCAATCGCCGCGAAGGGGATGCCACGGCAGACAGTGAACTGGCCGCCCGCGTGCGCGGCCGGCCGCCGGCGCAGGCACGGGACCTGGTACGGGCATTTTCGGCCTGGTTCCAGACGGTCAACCTGGCGGAAAAAGTGCATCGCATCCGCCGTCGCCGCGAGTATTTCCTCAAGGACAGCGGCCGGCCGCAGCCTGGCGGCATCGAGGACGCACTGGGCACCCTGAAGGCGGCCGGTGCCACGCTCGAGGAGGTGCTGGCCATCCTGCCGCAGCTGCAGATCCAGCCGGTGTTCACCGCCCATCCCACCGAGTCGACACGGCGCACCATGCTGCGCAAGCAGCAGCGGGTGGCGCAGCTGCTGCTGGACCGGCTTGATCCGACCCTGACGCCGGGCGAGTCACGCGCGGTGTGGAATCGCGTGCGCGCGGAGATCACCACCGCCTGGCAGACCGAGGATCACCCGCGCGAACGGCTCACGGTCGCCGATGAACGCGAACACGTGCTCTTCTACCTGGGCGAGGTGCTGTACCGGGTGGTGCCTGATTTCTACGAAGAGGTCGCCGAGGCGCTCGAGAAGCTATACGGCATTGACGCAGAGGCACTGGAACTGCCGCGCATCATCGCCTTTGGTACCTGGGTGGGCGGGGACATGGACGGCAATCCGGACGTCAACGGCAAGACCATCCGCGAAACCCTCGACCGCCAGAACCGCGTCATCCTCAACGCCTATTTCGAGGAGTGCCAGACCCTGGCGCAGGAGCTGTCGCAAAGCGCCAGCCGTGTCAGTGTGTCCGCGGCGCTCGCCAAGCGCATCGAGCACTACAACACGCTGGTGCCGGGCTCGCGCGCGATGACGCCGGCGCGCCACGATCGCATGCCCTACCGCGTGTTCCTGGCGCAGCTTGGCACCCGGCTGCGCAATGCCGTGGAGGGCCGCCCCAACGGCTATGAGCAGGCGCGCGAATTCGAATCCGATGTGCGCCTGATCAGCGACAGCCTGCGGGCCAACAAGGGCTGGAACGCCGGTCATCACTCGGTGCAGCGGCTGTTGCGCCGGGTTCAGACCTTCGGCTTCCACATGGCGACCCTGGATGTGCGCCAGCACACCTCGGTGCATCACCAGGTCATCGCCCAGGGGCTGGCGGATCCGAGCTGGCCGGAGCGCACGCCGCAGGAGCGTCAGGAACTGCTCAGCGGCGCACTGGCGCGCGACCAGGGCCCGCGCATGGAGCTTGACCCGCAGGGGCGCCGCAGCCGCGGGGTGTTCGAGGCCATGGTGCAGGGCCGGCACCGCTATGGGCCCGATGCCATCGGTTACTACATCGTAAGCGGTGTCCTGGGCATCGATGACGTGCTGGCGGTGCTGCTGCTGGCGCGCTGGGCCGAAGCCTGGGACAAGCGCAGCGGCGAGGCCGCGGTGGACGTGGCGCCGATGTTTGAATGCCTGGACACGCTGGAGCGCAGCGCGGATCTGATGCGGCTGCTGCTGGTGGATCCCACCTACCAGCGCCACCTGGCGGGGCGCGGCGGACGCCAGGGCGTGGTCCTGGGGCATGCGGACATCAGCAAGGAGGGCGGCATCTGCAATGCCCGCTATGCCATCCACCGTGCCCAGGCGGCGCTCTCCGAGGCGCTCAAGGGCGTGGTCGCCAATCCGGTCATCATGCACGCCCGCGGCGGCAGCATCGCCCTGGGCGGCGGCCGAATCGACGCCCTGGTGCGCACCGCGCCCCCCGCAGCACTCAACACCGTGCTGCGGATCACCGAACAGGGTCAGGTGGTCAATCAAAGCTATGGCCTGCGACCCATCGCCATGCGCACGCTGGAGCGCGCCTTCAGCGCCCTGGCGCTGGCGGTGGGCCAGGCACGGCGCGGCGCGCTGGTGGCGGTGGATCCGCGGCATCAGGCCTGCGCCGCCACAGTGGCCGAGGCCAGCCTCGGCGCCTACCGGCGCCTGGTGTTCGGCGAGCCTGATTTCCAGGACTACTTTCGCCAGGTCACGCCCATCGATGTGATCGAGCGCATGCAGATCGGCTCGCGCGCCGCCTACCGCACGGCGGCGACCACCATCGACTCGGTACGCGCCGTGCCCTGGGTGTTCGCCTGGTTCCAGTCCCGTCATCTGCTGCCCGGATGGTTCGGCGCCGGCGCCGGGCTGGGCGCGGCCATCCAGGCCCATGGCCTCGCCACGCTGCAGGCGGCCTGCAGCCAGTGGCAATTCCTGCGTGCCCTGGTGGATGATGTCGAGGCCATGCTGGCGCGCGCCGATCTTGAGATTGCCCATGCCTATGAGGAGCTGGTGGATCCGCCGCTGCGTCGGCGCTTCGATGTCATTCGCGCCGAATACGAGGCGGCGCGCCAGCACATCCTCGCCATCAAGGGCTATGCGGAACTGCTCGATGGCGAGGCGCAGCTGCAGCGCTCGATTCAGCTGCGCAATCCGTACGTGGACCCGATGAATCTCATGCAGGTGGATCTGCTGCGGCGCTGGCGCGCGACCGGGCGCGAGGACCGTGATCTGTTCGAGGCGCTGCTGGCCAGCGTCAGCGGCATCGCCCAGGGCCTGCAGGCCACGGGATGACAGCGCCCTGCCTCAGCATCCGCCCGGTGCGCGCCGATGAGGTCGAACTGGTCATGCAGTTGGTGCGCGAACTGGCTGAATACGAGCGACTGGCACACGAGGTAAGCGCAACCGCCGATGATATCCACGCCGCGCTGTTCGGCCCGCGACCCTATGCCGAAGCGGTGTTCGGCTGCCTGGATGAGGTGCCCTGCGGTTTTGCGCTGTACTTTCATAATTTCTCGACCTTCCTCGGCAAGCCGGGGCTGTACCTGGAGGATCTGTACGTACGACCGGCGGCGCGCGGCCGCGGACTGGGCACGCGCATGCTGGCGTGGCTGGCGCGCCTGGCGCTGCAGCGGGGCTGCGGTCGGTTCGAATGGGCGGTGCTGGACTGGAACGAACCGGCGCTCAAGGTCTATCGCGGCCTGGGCGCGCGCGCCGCCCAGGACTGGACCATTCATCGCGTGACCGGTGAGGCCCTGGCGCAGCTGGCCGCGAAGGCGTGACGTCAGCGACCCGCGCAGCGTCGGGGCAGAAAAAAGCGGGCCGTCCTGCCGGCCCGCCGAATCGGGGGGGTCAATCACCGCCTGATGTGCAATTGATATGCCACTGGGGCGCTGTGCACCCCGGGAAAAAGGCCGGCACCGATACCGCGCCGCTGTAGGCGCAGGCGCCACTTACCTTGAGCGCTGCGCCTGCAGCGCCAGGGCGCCAGGCGTGCTTTGTGGCCCTGCCGCTACGTCCCAAGGCCCGGTTTGCAGGAAATTTATTCCCTTGCCGCCGCTTTGTAACGACGCTGTAAGAAGTACAGTGGTTGCAAAATCTACTGTAACCTGAACCGCTCCGCTTCCGTGGTAGGCTGGTCTTATGCCCCATGCCCTTATCGTCGATGATGACCCGGACGTGCTCGATTGGCTGCAGGAAGTGGCGCGCCTTGAAGGGTTTACGTCAACCGGCGCCCCGACGCTGCGGGCCGCGCGGGAGCATCTGGGCCGGCGGCGACCCGATGTAGTTCTGACCGATCTTCGCTTGCCCGATGGGGAAGGTATAGAACTCGCCCGTGACTTGCCGCCCTCGGATGCGCCGGATCTGATCGTCGTCACCGGACATGCCACCGTGGACAGTGCGGTGGCTGCGCTGCGCGCGGGCGCCACGGATTACCTCGTCAAACCCGCCGAACTTGACCGTGTCCAGGCGGTGCTGCGCCATGTGCGCAAGACCGCTGCGCTGCGCAATGAGATTGGCGCACTGCGACACGAATTACGCCGGCTCGGGCGCTTTGGCCGCCTGCTGGGCAGCGCACCGGCCATGCAGACGGTGTACGACCAGCTGGCGCGCGTCGCGCCCACCTCGGCGACCGTGCTGCTGCTGGGAGAGAGCGGCACGGGCAAGGAACTGGCGGCACTGACGCTGCACGAGTTGAGCCGCCGCCGCGAAGCCCCGTTCCTGCCGCTGAACTGCGGCGCCGTATCACCGCAGCTGATCGAGAGTGAGCTTTTCGGCCACGAGCGCGGCAGCTTCACCGGAGCGGACCGGCTGCACAAGGGCTTCTTCGAACGCGCCCATGGCGGCAGTGTGTTCCTGGATGAAGTCACCGAGATGCCGATGGAGCTGCAGGTGAAGCTGCTGCGGGTGCTGGAGACCGGCAGCTTCAGTCGAGTGGGCGGGGTAACCCCCATCATCTGCGACGTACGCATCATCGCCGCCAGCAACCGCGAGCCGGAGCGCGCCTTGGCCGATGGCAAGTTGCGCGAGGATCTGTATCACCGTCTGAACGTATTTCCGATCCGGCTGCCACCGCTGCGCCAGCGCGGCGCGGACCTGGAACTGCTGGCGCGGCATTTTCTCGCCGAGCTCAACCGCGCCGAAGGCACCGCCAAGACCTTCTCCGCCGACAGCCTGGCGCGGCTGTACCAGCATGCCTGGCCGGGCAACGTGCGCGAGCTGCGCAATCAGGTGCAGCGTGCCTATATCATGGCCGATGACGTCATCGAGTGTGGTCTGCCCATGGGGAGCGCGCAGTCCATCGCGGATGATGGCGCCACGGTGACCATCCGCGTGGGCACGCCGCTGGAGGAAGTCGAGCGACGCGTGACCCTGGCGACCCTGGCACAGTGCGGCCACGTCAAACGCAAGGCCGCGGACATTCTCGGGGTGAGCCTGAAGACCCTGTATAACCGGCTCGAGGTGTACAACGGCCGCAGTGGCGCCGGGCCGGCGGTTGATCTGGCGCCGGGTGATGCCACGGCGGAGCCGGACGTGCCCCTGCCTGCGGCCGAACACCAGGCCGAAGAGGATCGCCTGAGCTAGCCGCGCCCGCGGATCAGGCGCATCAGCAGCGCCGTCAGCACCCATCTGGCCGTCGGCGTGGCGAGCATGCCGCCGGCCACTTTCGCCGCCGCCGTCGCCGCGCTCGCCACCCAGTTGAAGGTGCTGCGCTGCTGCCATTGGCCAAAGGTCGCGGCCAGCTGCGTGCGCTGGATCGCAGCCTGGATTTCCAGCATCTGCAGGCGCTGGGCAATCACCACCGAACGCGGCACACCGGCCGTGTCAGTCACGCTCATCCGCTCCGGTGAGGCTGTCCAGCGCCTGCGCGTCCTGGCGCAGCTGGTCAGCCAGGCGGCTGAACAGCCGCTCGCGCCGGCTCACGCGTTGGAGCACGCGCCAGCTGACGAGGCTGGTGATGGCGAACAGCACGCACAGCACACCCAGTATCCAAAGTCCCACCGCGCGCGGGAACGCCACGGCGATCCACAGCAACAGGGCGGTGGCCGACAGCCACGCCGCGATGATGCAGATCGCGGCCAGGCGCAGCTCGCGGCCGAGCGCGCCAACTTCGCGCTCCACTTCCAGGCCCAGCATCTCCAGCCGGGTCTGGCCCATGGCCAGCAGCTGTCGCAGCAATGAGCGGCTGCGCTCGGTGAATGAGGGTGTGGCGGGATTCATCTTAAGTTCAAAGATCCGGCTCTTCCGCCGGCGCCGCCGGGCCGCCGCGCATGACCAGCGCGCCCACGATGAGCCCGATGCCGGCGCCTATGGCCAGGGCCGCCCAGGGGTTGGACTTGATCCAGGACTCGGTGGCCACCGCGGCGCGGCGGCCGCGCTGGCGCGCATCCTGTTCCAGATCGGCCAGCTTCTCGCGCGCCGAGCCGATGGTTTCATTGACCCGGTCCTTCAAGGCCCCGAGGGTGGCGGTGTCGGCACCGGCGGCAGCCATCAGCTGTTCGGCCTGTTCAACAATCCGGCGCAGTTCGGCGGCCAGCGCCTCGGTGCCGGGGGTCTCCTGGGTCATGGCTGTACTCCTCGCATTATGCAATCTGCTTGCAAGTATGGGACCCGTCAGTGTCCGTCGAAATGGACCAGCGAGAGCACTCTGATGCCGGTGCTCTCCAGTTTGGCCGATCCGCCGAGCTCAGGCAGGTCGATGATAAAGGCCGCACCCACCACCTCGGCTTTGAGGGACTGCAGCAGATGCACTGCAGCGGCCGCACTGCCGCCGGTGGCGATGAGATCGTCCACCAGCAATACACGGTCGCCGGCCTTTACGCCATCAGCGTGCATCTCGAGTTCGTCGAGCCCGTATTCCAGCGAATATTCCACGCGTATGGTCGTGTGCGGGAGCTTGCCCTTCTTGCGCAACGGTACGAACCCGGCCCCCAGCTGGCAGGCCATCGCCCCGCCCAATATGAACCCCCGGGCCTCGATCGCGGCGATGTGGGTGACGCCCGCGCTCTTCCACGGTGCGCTCAACTCCGCCAGGGTGCTGCGCAGCGCCTGCGCATTGCCCAGCAGGGTGGTGATGTCGCGGAACTGGACCCCGGGGCGGGGATAGTCGGGAATGGTGCGGATGAACGGCCGCAGATCCGTGGCGCAGATTTGCTTCATAGATACCAATGATAAGGGATCGCGATGATAAACCTCCTGCGATCGCGGCGGCAGCGGTCGTGCTACATTTACGGCCCTTTCGACACACCTGAACCCGAGAACCTGCATGGCACCTCCAGCTTCCAATATCGAAATTGCCCAACAGGCCAAAATGCTGCCGATCGTCGGACTCGCGAAGGCGCGACTCGGCATCCCCGAGGAGTCCCTGGAGCCGTATGGGCGCTTCAAAGCCAAGATTTCCCTCGACTACATCGCGACCCTGAAGGATCGGCCGCAGGGCAAGCTGATCCTGGTCACCGCCATTTCCCCCACTCCGGCCGGCGAAGGCAAGACCACCACCACGGTGGGACTGGGCGATGCGCTGAACCGGATCGGCAAGAAGACCATCATCTGCCTGCGTGAACCGGCGCTGGGCCCGGTGTTTGGAATGAAGGGCGGCGCCGCCGGCGGCGGCTATTCGCAGGTGGTGCCGATGGAGGACATCAACCTGCACTTCACGGGCGACTTCGCGGCCATCGCGCTCGCCAACAACCTGCTGGCCGCACTGATCGACAACCACATCCATCAGGGCAACCAGCTCGGCTTCGACGTGCGCCGCATCGCCTGGCGACGCGTGGTCGACTGCAACGATCGCGCACTGCGTGAGATCGTCATCGGCCTGGGTGGTCCCGGCAATGGCTATCCGCGCCAGGACGGCTTCGACATCGTCGTGGCCTCCGAAGTCATGGCCATCTTCTGTCTGGCCACCAGCATCAAGGACCTCAAGGAGCGGCTGGGCAAGATCGTCGTCGGCTACACCGCGGCGCAGAAGCCCATCCTGGCCCGCGATCTGCAGGCCCACGGCGCCATGACCGCGCTGCTGCGCGATGCCATGGCGCCGAACCTGGTGCAGACCCTGGAGAACAATCCGGCCTTCATCCATGGCGGTCCGTTCGCCAACATCGCGCACGGCTGCAACTCGGTGATGGCGACCCAGACCGCGCTGCGCCTGGCCGACTATGTGGTCACCGAGGCCGGCTTCGGTGCCGACCTGGGGGCGGAGAAGTTCGTCGACATCAAGTGCCGCAAGGCGGGCCTGACACCCGCGGCCGCGGTCATCGTCGCCACGGTGCGCGCGCTGAAGTACCACGGCGGCGTCGAAGTCGCGGACGTTGGCAAGGAGAACCTGGCGGCCCTGGAGAAGGGCATCGTCAACCTCGAGCGCCATATCGACAATGTGCGCAACAACTACGGCCTGCCGTGCCTGGTGGCGATCAACCATCGCAGCGAGGACACCGACGCGGAGATCAAGGTGCTCATCGAGCGCGCCGGCAGCCGCGGCGCCAAGGTCATCCTGGCGCGCCACTATGCCGAGGGCGGCAAGGGTGCGATCGCGGTGGCCGAGGAGGTGGTGAAGATGGCCGATCAGCCCAGCACCTTCAAGTTCGTGTACGAAGAGAGCGAGCCGCTGTGGCAGAAGATGAAGACCATCGCCACCAGGATCTACGGCGCCTCGGACATCGCCGCGGATGCCAAAGTGCGTAACCAGATCAAGCAGCTGCAGGATGCGGGCTACGGCAACTACCCGGTGTGCGTCGCCAAGACGCAGTACTCGTTCTCCACCGATCCGAAGCTGCGTGGCGCCCCCTCCGGGCACATCGTGACCATCCGCGAGGTGCGCCTGAATGCGGGCGCCGAGTTCATCGTGATGATCTGCGGTGACATCATGACCATGCCGGGACTTCCCAAGGTGCCATCGTCCAATGCCATCGACGTGGACGAGTCCGGCAGGATCGTCGGACTGTTCTAGACCCTGGCGGTTTACCGGTCCCGGCGGCCGCAGGCCGCCCGGGACCCAGCCGGCTCTTCAGCCGAAGGCCGGCTTGACCACGGCGAGGATGACGATCCCGATCAGCAGCAGCGTCGGTGCTTCGTTGAACAGGCGGAACCAGCGCTCCGAATGCCGATTGCGCCCGTCGCGCAAGGCCTGCATCAACGGCAGGCACCATGCGTGGTAGGCGATGACCAGCAGCACCAGGGTCAGCTTGGCGTGCAGCCAGCCCTGCCTCATGTAGGCCGGCGCCATCATCACCATCAGCATCCCGAACACCACGGTCAGGACGGCGCCGATGGTGGTCATGGTGAACAGCCGTCGTTCCATGATCACGAATCGCTCGCGGCTGATCGCATCGCCGGCGCTCACGTGATAGACGAACAAGCGGGGCAGGTAGAACAGCCCGGCGAACCAGGTAACCAGGAACACGACGTGGAAAGCTTTCAGCCACAGCACCTCGTAAGTATATGACAGTTATGTCATCCGTGGTCGGCCGGGCGGGGGTTTGTTAGGATGCGGACCCTGTTTTGGAGAGCACCATGCTGCGAACCCGATACACCGAACTGAGTCTGTTGATTGGCGGGGAATGGGTCGCCGGCGGCGGCCGTGAACTGCTGCCCGTGATCAATCCGGCCACCGAGGAGGTGCTCGGGGAACTGCCGCTGGCCACGCGCGCCGACCTTGACCAGGCACTGGCCGCCGCGCGCGATGCCTATCCGGCCTGGCGCGCCATGCCGCCGAATGAGCGCGGCCGCATCCTCAAACGGGCCGCCGACCTGCTGCGCGAGCGTGCCGACCATATCGCGCGCATCGCCACCATGGAGGAGGGCAAGAGCCTGCCCGAGGCGCGGGTGGAGGCGGGCATGGCGGCGGAGATCTTCGAGTGGTATGCCGAGGAAGGACGCCGGGCCTATGGCCGGGTGCTGCCGCAGCGCGCCCCGGGAGTGCGCATGTCGGTGCTCAAGGAGCCGGTGGGTCCGGTGGCCGGATTTGCGCCCTGGAATTTTCCGCTGGGCAATCCGGCCCGCAAGATCGGCGCGCCGCTGGCGGCCGGTTGCACCTGCATCCTCAAGCCCGCCGAGGAGACCCCGGGATCGGCGCTGGAGATCGCGCGTGCGCTGCTGGATGCGGGTTTGCCCAAGGGTGTCCTGTCGGTGGTGTTCGGCGTGCCCTCCATGATCTCCGAGCATCTGATCGGCTCGCCCATCATCCGTGCCGTTCACTTCACCGGCTCGATTCCGGTGGGCAAGCAGCTCACCAAGCTTGCGGCCGAGGGCATGAAGCGCACGACCATGGAACTGGGCGGACACGGACCGGTGCTGGTATTCGACGACATCGATCTGGAGCAGGTGCTCGACCTGTCGGTGACGGCGAAGTTTCGCAATGCCGGCCAGGTGTGCGTGTCGCCCACGCGCTTCTATGTCCACCATTCCATCCATGCAAAGTTTGTCGAGGGCTTCGCGCGGCGCAGCCGCGCGCTGAAGGTCGGAGATGGTCTGGTGGAGGGCGTGCAGATGGGTCCGCTGGCGCACCCGCGGCGCCTGGAGGCCATGCAGACTCTGCTGGCCGACGCACGCCAGCACGGCGCCAAGCTCCAAGCCGGTGGCGAGCGCCTCGCCGGCAAGGGCTACTTCTGGCAGCCGACGGTGCTGTCGGATATTCCCGAAACCGCGCGCATCATGAACGAGGAACCCTTCGGACCGGTGGCGCTGATCAATTCCTTTACCACCTTCGAGGAAGCCATCACCCGCGCCAACCGCCTGCCGTACGGATTGGCGGCCTACGCCTTCTCGCGCTCCTCGCGCACCGTGAATCTGCTGGGCGAGCAGCTGGAGGCCGGCATGATCGGCATCAACAGCTTCCAGATTTCGGTTCCCGAGTCGCCCTTCGGCGGCATCAAGGAAAGCGGCCATGGTTCGGAGGAGGGCATTGAGGGCCTGGAGACCTGCCTGGTCGCCAAGGTCGTCAACGCGTCGTGACGACTCCGAAGTCGATGGACAAGATCATGGCGCTGGCCAAGCGCCGTGGCTTCATATACCAGGCCTCCGAGATCTACGGCGGACAGAGCGGCTTCTGGGATTACGGGCCGCTGGGTGCGCAGCTGAAGAAGAACCTGCGCGATGCCTGGTGGGAGGACATGGTGCTGAACCCCTGCGGGGGCGAACCAGGTCCCAACGGGGAGCCGGTGCGCATCGTGCCGCTGGACACCAGCATCATCCAGAATCCCAAGGTCTGGGAGGCGAGCGGGCATATCGCCGGCTTCAGCGACCCCATGGTCGACTGCCGCGAAACCAAGCAGCGCTATCGGTTCGATCATCTGATGCTGTACGTGCCGGTCAGCGGCGAGCGCAACGGCAAGCCGCTGTTCGCCTTCATGCCCGACACGCTGAGTGAACAGAAGCAGAAAAAGAAGGCCGAGAAGGCCTTCGGCGCGGCGCGCGCGGTGCCGCTGGCGCAGCTGCCGCACAGCGAGTGGGGCCACGTGGTGGCGCCGGATGCGGAAAAAACCGGCACCCTCACCGAGCCGCGCGCCTTCAACCTGATGTTCAAGACCTATGTGGGCGCCACCGCCACCGAGGCTGACGTGGCGTACCTGCGCCCCGAGACGGCGCAGGGCATCTTCGTGCAGTTCAAGAATGTCATCGACACCACCCGGGTGAAGGTGCCGTTCGGCATCGCGCAGGTGGGCAAGGCGTTTCGCAACGAAGTCACGCCGCGCAATTT
>Ga0210391_10000309_pt1 | contig 55905 bp, 57 predicted proteins | sample IncBWC12OmetaG_FD_160573 | JGI IMG/M metagenome (GOLD analysis project Ga0210391, IMG submission 160573) | Forest soil microbial communities from Barre Woods Harvard Forest LTER site, Petersham, Massachusetts, United States - Inc-BW-C-12-O ...
CCGAATGATACACGTTGCCTTGTGATATGTCGTGTCGGTTGTTACATTAGCCGATCTTTTTTTAACCCTATTTAGTCGCGAAAAATACCCCATGTTCAAACGCCTTAGAGGTTATTTCTCCAATGACCTCTCAATCGATCTTGGCACCGCCAACACCCTCATTTACGTCCGCGAGCGCGGCATCGTTCTGAACGAACCCTCGGTGGTCGCAGTGCAGGACGAACCCACGCGGGGCGGCAAGATCATCGTCGCGGTCGGGGTGGAAGCGAAAAACATGCTGGGACGCACCCCGGGTCACATCACGGCGGTCAGGCCCATGAAGGACGGGGTCATTGCGGATTTCACCTACACCGAGAAAATGCTGCAGTACTTCATCAAGAAAGTGCACGGCAACCGGTTCTTGAGCCCGAGCCCGCGGGTTCTGGTGTGCGTGCCCTTCGGCTCCACCCAGGTCGAGCGGCGCGCCATCAAGGAGTCGGCCGAGGGTGCCGGCGCGCGCAGCGTCGATATCGTCCCCGAACCCATGGCTGCGGCGGTCGGCGCCGGACTTCCGGTGCAGGAGGCGCGCGGTTCGATGGTGCTCGACATCGGCGGCGGCACCTCCGAAGTCGCGGTCATTTCGCTGAACGGCATCGTCTATGCGGCCAGCGTGCGCATCGGCGGCGACAAATTCGACGAGGCGATCACCAACTATGTGCGCCGCAACTACGGCATCCTGATCGGCGAGGCCACAGCCGAGCGCATCAAACTGGAAATCGGCTCAGCCTATCCGGGCCAAACTGTGCGCGAGATCTCGGTCAAAGGCCGCAATTTGTCCGAAGGCGTGCCGCGCAGCTTCACCTTGAACTCCAATGAAATTCTGGAAGCGCTGCAAGAGCCGCTGCAGGGAATCGTGGGTGCGGTCAAGCAGGCGCTCGAACAAACACCGCCCGAACTCGGCGCCGATGTCGCCGAGCGAGGCATCGTGCTCACCGGCGGCGGCGCTTTATTGCGCGACGTCGATAAGTTGCTCATGGAAGAAACCGGCCTTCCGGTGGTGGTTGCGGATGATCCGCTGACTTGCGTCGCACGCGGCGGCGGTCGGATCCTCGAACTCACCGAGGAGCACGGGCCGGGCATATTCGGACTGGAGTAATGCAAGCGACCAGGACTTTCACCCATGGTCGGCTTTCGTAACATCGACACATCTGGCCGGACGACGGGACTGCTGCTCCGCTGCGTTCTGTATTCCCTGCTGGCCTTAGGGCTCATCATCGTCGACAAGCGCTACGATCAGCTCGGCAGGATTCGCCGGGTTCTCTCCGTCGTGGCCTACCCGGTGCAAATCGCCGTCGCCAGTCCTTTCGAGGGCTGGGACTGGTTTCGCGAAAGCATCACGACCCGGGATGCGCTACGGGCCGACAAGACGCGCCTCGAATCGGAGTTGCGGCTGGCGCAATTCCGGCTGCAACGCTATGAGGCGCTGGAGGCCGAGAGCCAGCGTCTGCGCGGGTTGCGCGACAGCACGGCGGGAGTCACCACGCGGTTCGTCATCGGCAATGTCATGGATCTGGATTTGGACGCGTTTCGCGAGCGCGTACTGGTCGACAAGGGCGCACAGGACGATGTGTTCGTCGGTCAAGCCGTGCTGGACGCCGGCGGGGTGTTCGGCCAGGTTGCCCGCGTCGGCCAGTTGACCAGCGAGGTGATTCTCCTCAGTGACGCGACACATGCCATACCGGTACAAGTGAATCGCAACGGACTGCGAACCGTTGCCGTGGGCACAGGCGATATGGGCCGGCTCAAGCTGCCCTACCTTCCGACCAGCGCGGACGTGGTCGTCGGAGATCTATTGGTGACGTCGGGACTGGGCGGCGGATTTCCCGCAGGCTACCCGGTCGGCACCGTGGCCGAGGTCAAGCGCGATCCGGCGGCTTCGCTCGCGGACGTCGATGTAAAGCCGGCCGCCGCCCTCGATCGCTCGCGCGAACTCATGTTCGTGTGGTTGAAGCCCGCGGCGCCGGCACACGCGGCGCCTGCGCCCACGGCTGCACCTGCGCCCACGCCTGCAGCTTCGCCCGCGGCCGCGGCCGCGGTACTGCCGGCGCATCCGGCGAGCGAATCCGCCAAACCCGCGAAGGCGCCACCGCCGCCTCCGCCGCCTGCGGGAGCGAACGACGAATGATGCGAGAACCCCGCATCCGTCGACTACCCATGGCGCTGTCCTCGCTCGTGGCATTGGCGCTGGCGGTGCTGCCGCTGCCCACGGCTCTGGAAATGCTGCGCCCGGATTTTCTGGTGTTGGTGGTCCTTTACTGGTCCATCGAGTCGCCCCGGGCCGGTGGACTCACCCTCGCCTTCGTGGCGGGCCTCGCACTCGACGTGATCCAGGGCGTGGTGCTCGGGCAACATGCGCTCGCGCTCACCTTGATCGCCGGCTGGGCCACGCATCTTCGGCTGCGTTTGCGGGTATTCTCGATACTGTCGCAATCCCTGACCATCTTTGCCTTGTTGACCGGTTATCAGTTCGTGCTGTTCTGGGTCGATGGCGCCACCGGGAACCCGGTGACCACGTTTGGCCGTTGGCTGGCGCCCGTCATCGGCGCCCTGCTGTGGCCGGTGCTGGTCGGAACTTTGAGCCGACTGCATGAACGCTAACGCCCTTCGGAGCAGTTAGATGCCCCGCCGCGTTCGCATCAAGGACCACTGGGGTGAGCAGCGGATCTTCACGATTCGCAGCGTCGTCGCCGCCATCGTGGTGGGGGTGCTGCTCCTGACCGTCGCTTTCCGGATGTTCTATCTGCAGGTACTCAAGCACGACTACTATGCGGAACTCTCGCAGGGCAACCGGGTGCGCACCGACCCGATTCCGCCCAGCCGCGGGCTGATCTTCGACCGGCATGGCGTGGTGCTGGCAGAGAACCTGCCGGCCTTTCAATTGGAGTTGGTTCGCGAGCAGGTCGGCGGCCTTCCCGAGCTCGACGCCGCCTTAGGCAAGCTAGTAGCCATCGGATTGCTCGATGCCGAGGACGTGGGCAGCACCAAGCGAACCATCCTGTCGCACCATGTCTACGAAAGCGTCCCGATCAAGCTGCAGCTCGATGACGAGGAGATGGCGCGCTTCGCCGTGCATCGCTACGAGTTCACTGGAGTGGACATCCGCACGCGGTTGTCGCGCCACTATCCCTTCGGACCGATGGCAGTGCACGCCCTGGGCTACGTCGCCGCCATCAGCGAACAGGACTTGAAGCACATCGATTCCGTCGCCTATGCGGGCACCACGCTGATCGGCAAGCTCGGGGTGGAAGGCGCCTACGAGAATCAATTGCACGGCACTCCGGGGTATCGCGAGGTGCTGGTCAACGCGGCCGGCCGGCCGGTCGAACGCCAGGGTGCCTTCACACCCAAGCTCAACATACGTCAACCCATCGCCGGCGCCGATTTGATCCTGGCTCTCGACATGCGCGTGCAGCGGGCGGCGGAGGATGCCTTGACGGGCAAGCGCGGCGCGGCCATCGCCATCGATCCCCATACGGGCGATGTGATCGCGCTTGCCAGCACGCCGGGATTCGATCCGAACGCTTTCGCGCGCGGACTCACGTCCAAGCAATTCGCCGCCCTGCAGAACGACATCGACAAGCCATTGATCAACCGTGCGCTGCGCGGCGCCTACCCGCCGGGCTCCACCGTCAAGCCGTTCTATGCAATGGCCGCCTTGAAGTACGGCGTCATGACCCCGGAGCAGACCATATTTTGCCCCGGTCACTTCAGTCTGCCCGGCAGCAGGAACGTTTTCCGCGACTGGAAACCCAAGGGCCACGGCGTGGTCGCGATGCGCAACGCCATCATGCAATCCTGCGACGTGTACTTCTACACCGTCGCGAACAAGCTCGGCATCGACCGCATGCACGATTTCATGAGCATTTTCGGGTTCGGGGAAGTCACCGGAATCGACATCCCCGGCGAGAAGCCGGGCTTGATGCCGTCCACCGACTGGAAACGGCATGCCTACAAGCGCGCCGCCGAGCAGGTGTGGTTCCCCGGAGAAACCATCAGCGTAGGTATAGGTCAGGGCTATATGTTGGCGACGCCCATGCAGCTCGCCCATGCGGTATCGGCCATCGCATCGCGCGGCGAGATCTACAAGCCCAGACTGGTGGCGGCGGTCCGCGCCCCAGGCTCGAGCACCCTCACCCAGCGTCCGGTCGAGCCCGAGCCGACGCTCACCGCCGTCACCCGCGATCAATGGCAGGTGGTCGTGGACGGGATGGAATTGGCCACGGGGCCCGGCGGTACGGCGGCCGCCGCCACGGCAGGATCGCCCTACAAGATCGCCGGCAAGACCGGTTCGGCGCAGGTCTTCACCATCGCCCAGGGCGAGAAATATCACGAGAAGGACTTGAACGAGCGCCTGCTGGATCATGCACTGTTCATTTCGTTCGCCCCCGCCGAGGATCCGAAACTCGCGGTGGCGGTCTTTGTCGAAAACGGCAAGCACGGCGGCAGCACCGCGGCGCCGATTGCGCGCAAGATGTTCGACGCCTACCTGTTGCCGGACAAGGCGCCGGGCCCCGATAAAATCCCGCCCCTGGGGAGGGTACTGTGATTTACGACGAACTCTCGCCATCCCGAACCCGCCGCACGCTGACTGCCGGCGGGCGCACCCTGCGCGCGCTCGGGTTGGACGGGCCGTTGACCGGGGTGCTCGCCATCGTCGTGTGCTTCGGCATTCTCGTGGTCTACAGTGCCTCCGGGCTCAACGTCAAAATGGTCGAGCATCATCTGGCGAACATCGTCATTGCCGTCGCCGCCATGATCGCGCTGGCGAAATTCGCCACCCCGCACTACCTGCGCCTGTTTGCGCCCATCGCCTACGTCATCGGCATTCTGCTGCTGATCGTGGTGGACGTCACCGGCCACGTCGGCAAGGGCGCGCAGCGTTGGCTCGACATCGGGTTCGTGCGCTTTCAGCCCTCCGAAATCATGAAGCTGGCAGTGCCGATGATATGCGCCTGGTATATGCATGAACGCCCGCTGCCACCCACGTTCAAGGACCTTTTGGTGATGGGGTTGCTGATCGCCATTCCGACGGCGATGATCGCCAAGCAGCCGGACTTGGGCACGGCCTTGTTGATCGCGGCCTCAGGTCTCATCGTGATGCTGCTCGCGGGGATGCAGCTTCGGATCATCCTGATATCGATTCCGCTGTTGGGCGGCGCCGCCGTGGCGGCCTGGCATTTCATCCACGACTACCAACGCCAGCGCATCCTGACGTTCTTGAAACCCGAGAACGATCCGCTCGGCACGGGCTACCATATCATCCAGTCGCAAATCGCGATCGGTTCGGGCGGCCTGTTCGGCAAGGGCTACATGATGGGCAGTCAGGCTCAGCTTGAATTCCTGCCCGAACGGTCGACCGACTTCATCTTTGCCGTCATCGGCGAGGAGTTCGGACTGCTGCCCTGTCTCGTGCTCCTGGTTCTGTACGGCGTCATCATCGGGCGCGCCTTGTACCTCGCGATGCAGGGCCAGGACACTTTTTCGCGCTTGACGGGCGGCGCCATCGCGCTCAGTTTCTTTGTCTATGTCTTCGTCAACTCCGGCATGGTGAGCGGCATTCTGCCGGTGGTGGGCGTGCCGCTGCCGATGATCAGCTATGGTGGCACCTCGATGGTCACCCTGTTGGCGGGGTTCGGCATATTGATGTCGCTGCACTCGCATCGCAAACTCATCGGATCCTAAGGAGCCTGTCTGAATACTCAACGTGTGCGCGCACTCACAGGCTTCAGGCAGCTGTTCCTGGCCGCGGCGATTCTGGCCGCAGGCAGCCAGACCGCGGGCGCAATCGACGTCAGGCGCCCCGAGGTCAAGGAATTCATCGCGCACGTGGCCGAGACCTCGGCCTTCAGCAAGCACCAATTGCGCAAAATACTGAAGGCGGCGCAGAGCCAGCCGGCCATCATCGAAGCGATGGATCGGCCCGCCGAGAGATCGAAGCCCTGGTCCGAGTATCGGCCGATTTTCCTCACCGAAAGACGCATCCGCGAAGGCACGGATTTCTGGCTCGCACACCGCCAGGCGCTCGACCAAGCCAGCATCCGCAGCGGCGTCGCGCCGGAGTATCTGGCGGCGATTCTCGGCGTCGAGACCTACTATGGCCGTTTGACCGGTTCGTACCGAGTGCTCGATGCGCTGGCCACGTTGGCTTTCGACTACCCTGCGCGGGCGAAATTTTTTCGCGATGAACTGGAACAGTTCCTCTTGCTGACCCGCGATTCCGGCCTCGATCCCCTGAGCGTGAAGGGATCCTATGCCGGCGCGATGGGCGCGCCCCAGTTCATGCCGTCGAACTACCGGCGCTATGCCGTCGACGCCGAGGCGGATGGGCACATCAATTTGTGGACGGACTGGCCGGACGTGTGCGAGAGCGTCGGCAACTACCTCAGGGAACACGGGTGGAATCAAGGCGAACCCGTGTTGAGCGAGGCCAGCGTGGCCCCGGACAAGGTGTCCGACCTGGATGGGCGCACGCTGGCTCTGTCCGAAACTGTGGGCTCCCTGCGCACCAAGGGTGTGAACTTCGACAGCACGCTGGAGGAGAATGCACCCGCTCTCCTGATCGCCGTCGATGACACAGACGGAACTCACTGGCGGGTCGGCTACAACAACTTCTATGTGATTACCCGCTACAACCACAGCGCCCTGTACGCCATGGCGGTCTTCGAACTCGCGGCGGCGGTCAAACAGCGGGTGTTGTTGAACGACGCGCCCACCGTGGCCGCACACGAACAAGCCGCGCCGCAACCGGCCTTGCCGCGGTGAATGCAGGCCGCGGCGCCGCCCCGCTTGGATTGATCATCGCGGTCGCGCTCGCCGCCTGCTCGAGCACACCCAGGCAGCCCACGATCCCCGTCCCGATTCCCACCCCGCCGCCGGTGCCGGCGGCACCGCCGCCCGCGCCGGATACGGTAGCTGACGCCGTCCCGCGCATCGAGCCGCGGGCGCACAGCGGCAATCCGCCGTTCTACGATGTATTCGGCAAGCGCTACTACGTACTGTCCTCGAGCGTAGGCTACTGGGAGCGTGGCGTCGCGTCCTGGTACGGGCCCGGTTTCCACAAAGTACGAACCTCGACCGGCGAACCCTACGATATGTACGGCATGACGGCGGCGCACAGAACGCTTCCGCTGCCCGCCTACGTGAGGGTTACGAATTTGCAAAACGGCCGCAGCGTCGTGGTCCGGGTCAACGATCGCGGACCCTTCGTGGGCAACCGCATCATCGACCTGTCCTACACCGCGGCGGCCAAGCTCGACATGCTGCGCAATGGCACGGCCATGGTCGAGATTCGCACCATCGACCCCACCGCCCCGCCGCCGGCGATCACGGCGTCGAGCGCATCGCCCAGCGCCACCGCGCCCAGTGCCACTGTTGCCGGCACTGTTGCCGGCACTGTTGCCGGCACTGTCGCCGCCACTGCGACAGCTACCGCGACCCCTGCGCCCGCCCTGTTCGTGCAAGCCGGTGCATTCGCCGATCCCGCCAATGCGGAACGCCTGGCGGAGAGGCTGCGCGGCGGCAGCTTGGGCAAGGTCTTCGTGCGCGACGATCAGATCGCGGGGCGCAGAATGTACCGCGTGCGCATCGGACCGGTGCCCGACGTCGCGGAGTTCGATCGCGTGGTCGCGGCGCTGGAGCGGGCCGGCATCAGCGACGCGCATCTCGCGCTGGACTAAGCGCACGTATGGCGTGGCCGCGACCAACTCTCTATTGTCCCGCGGCAATCCTCGGTAGACTTGAGCATCTTCATCGAGGTATGTACTAACCATGTTCCGTTTCTTCGCCGTCTGCGTTTCGCTCGCTGCGTTCACGACCGTTCCCAGCCTCGCCCAAACGCCCACGCCGCCCGCGCCGGCGGCATCGATGAGCATTCCGACCCCGCCGCAGCTCGATGCACGCGCCTACATCCTCGTCGACTATCGCACCGACAAGATTCTGGCCGCAAAGGACGCTGTGGTGCGGGTGGAACCGGCCAGCCTCACCAAGCTGATGACGGCCTACATCGTGTTTCAGGAGCTGAGCGCAGGTAAGCTCAAACTGGACGAGCAGGTGACGGTGAGCGAGCACGCCTGGCGCTCCGAAGGCTCGCGCACCTTCATCGAATTGGGCAAGCCGGTATCGGTTCAGGACCTGATCCTGGGAATGATCGTGCAGTCGGGCAACGACGCCACAATCGCTCTGGCCGAACGCATCGCGGGTACCGAAGACACCTTTGCGCAAATGATGAACGCCAATGCGGTGCGCCTGGGGATGGTGGGCAGCCATTTCGAAAACAGCTCCGGCCTGCCTTCGCCCCAGCACTACACCACGGCGCGCGATCTGTCGCTGCTCGCCAACGCCATGATTCGCGAGTATCCGCAGTACTACAAATGGTTCTCCGTGCACGAGTTCGAGCACAACGGCATCAAGCAGCAGAACCGCAACGGCCTGCTCGAGAAGGATCCCACGGTCGACGGCTTGAAGACGGGGCATACCGATTCGGCCGGCTACTGCCTGGTCACTTCCTCGCTGCGCAACGGCATGCGGCTGGTGTCGGTGGTCATGGGCTCGACCAGCATGAAGGCCCGCGAGAATGCGAGCGCCGCTCTCTTGAACTACGGATTCACCTTTTACGACACGAAACTCGCCGTCAAGGGCGGCACCGTGCTCGCGACCGCGACGGTGTGGAAGGGGCAGAGCCCCTCCGTGAACCTCGGCATCAAGGATGATCTCTATGTCACGCTGCCTCGCGGCGAGGCCGACGCCATCAAGACGGCCACCGACGTGCAGCCGCGGCTCATCGCGCCCATTCCCTTGGATGCGACTCTCGGCACTTTGCGGGTGTTATCCGGCAGCCAGACGCTCGCCACCAAACCCCTGCGTCCGCTCCAGCCGGTGGCCGCCGGAGGCTGGTGGCGACACCTGATCGATACCATCCGGCTGTGGTTCGCCTGACATGGCCGCGCCGCTTCCGATCTGCTACCTGAACGGCAGCTATGTGCCGCTCGCGGAGGCGCGGGTGTCGCCCCTCGATCGCGCGTTCCTGTTCGGCGATGCGGTGTACGAGGTGGTTCCCATCTACGCTTCGCGCCTGTTTCGCCTGCGCGAACATCTGGATCGGCTGAATCGGAGCCTCGCGGGCATCCGCATGCCGGCACCGCTATCCCACCCTGATTGGGCGCTCGTGGGTCAGGAATTGATCGCGCGCAATTCCGCCAACGATGCCTATTGGTATCTTCAGGTCTCCCGCGGCGCCGAGCTCGGCCGCAATCACGCATGGCCGGACGGGCTCAAGCCGACCCTGTTCTCCTATGTGACGGCGCTGGAGCCCGTACCCCGCTCCTTTCTCGATCAGGGCGTGCCGGCGGTGACGGCAGCGGATACGCGTTGGGCGCGCCGCGACATCAAATCCACGGCCCTGCTCGCCAATATCCTGCTCAAGAAACTCTCCGCCGATGCCGGCGCATTCGAGACCATCCTGTTGGAGAACGGCGAACTCACCGAGGGCTCCTCGACGACCGTGCACGTCGTGAAGGACGGGACTGTTCACACGCCGCCCAATGGGCATCACATTCTGCCGGGGACGACTCGGGATGTGGTGACCGAGCTCGCCGCCCGATTGAATCTGCGCTGCGTGACCGGCCGCGTCACGGAAGCCGCGCTCCGGGCGGCGGACGAGATCTGGTTGGCCTTCGCCACCCGCGGGGTGTTGCCGGTGACCATGCTCGACGGCGCCGCCGTCGGTACCGGCAGGCCCGGACCGCTCTTCAAGCGGATGCACGCCGCCTTCGTGGATTACACCCGAGAGCTCGCCGGAACCCCGCCGCTATGAGCGATCCGAGTCTCCAGAAATTCCCCAGTGATTTCCCCATCAAGGTGATGGGCCGTCATGGCAGCGACTTGCGCGCACTCACTCAAGCCATCATCGAGCGCCATGCGGGCCCCCAGCCCGAGTCGAGCATACGCACGCGGACCAGCACCGACGGCAATTTCCTGGCATTGACCTATCTCGTGCGCGCCACCAGCCGCGAGCAATTGGACGCCATCTATCGCGAGTTGACGGCCTGCAAATCGGTGTTGATGGCGCTGTAAGCGAGCGCGCCGCCCGAGGGCGCGAAGTTCACGCCCTCGGGCGCGAATTTCAGGTGCCGCAGCAAATGCGGCGTCAGTTCTCTCGCCGCCGCGTCGACGGCCGTAGCCCCCGCAGCTCCCGTAGTCTGCGTCGCACCGCGATCCGCAAAGCGGGCCGCATGATCGGCGAGCCGCGTGACGGCGAGCCCTCGATGTCCGCACACGTTGATGCGCTCGAAGGGCGAAAGATCGAGCGATACATTGAGCGCCAAGCCGTGATAGCTCGCGCCGCGCCGAATGCGCAAACCGACGCTGGCCAGTTTGGCGCCGTCAACATACACCCCCGGCGCCTCGCGCGAGCCTTGCGCCGTAAATCCAAGCTCTGCAGCGTAGGCGATGACCGCGTTCTCGAGCGCCACCACCAATTCGCGCACGTTCAGGCCGCGCCGCCGTAATTCTATGAGCGGATACACCACGAGCTGCCCGGGTCCGTGATACGTCACCTGGCCGCCGCGGTCGATCTGCACCACCGGGATGTCGCCCGGCGACAATACATGCTCGCGGCTGGCGTTCAGCCCCAAAGTGAACACCGGCGGATGTTCGACGAACCATATTTCGTCCGCAGTTGTGCTCTGCCTTGCCTGAGTAAACGCCTGCATCGCCCGCCAAGTCGGCTCGTACGCGCTCAAACCGAGATGTCGAATCAAGGGCTGGTCGCTCATGAGCCGCCTCGCGCGTCTGCCGGCGCCGGCGTGGAGTGGCCGAGCCTGCTGTTGTCGAGGCCGGCGTTATTGCGCTTCAAGGCCTGTTCCGCGCGATAGCTCGATCTGACCAGCGGGCCGGATACGCATTCCAGAAATCCCAGCTCCAGCGCCCACCGGCGGTACTCATCGAACTGTGCCGGGGTGACGAATCGCTCGACGCTCAAGTGATTCGGCGTCGGGCGCAGATACTGCCCCAGGGTGAGAATAGCGACCGAAGCGGCCCGCAGGTCCTGCAGGGTGTCGTGGATTTCAGCATCGCTCTCACCCAAACCCAGCATCAGACTGGTCTTGGTGAGCACGGCCGGCCGGTGGGTCTTCGCGCCCTCGAGCACGCCCAAGGTCTGCTCGTAACCCGCGCGGGGATCGCGCACCGGATGCGTCAAGCGCCTGACCGTCTCGACGTTTTGCGCGAACACGTCCACTCCCGAATCGAGCACCGTTTGCACATCGCGCATGACCCCTTGAAAGTCGGGCGTCAGCGCCTCGACGGCGGTGCTGGGATTACGCCGCTTGATGGCGCGAACGGCCTCGGCATAGTGGCCGGAGCCGCCGTCCGCAAGGTCATCCCGGTTCACCGAGGTGAGTACCACGTACTTCAGGCCCATCAATTCCACCGACCGAGCGACATTCTCGGGTTCCTCGGGGTCCAGCCAACCCCGCGGATTGCCGGTATCCACGGCACAAAATCGACAGGCGCGGGTGCAGACCGAACCCATGAGCATGATGGTCGCGGTGCCCGCGTTCCAGCATTCGCCGATGTTGGGACACTTCGCTTCCTCGCACACCGTGCTGAGGCGATGCTCGCGGACGATTTGTTTGACCGCGGCGAACTCTCTTCCGGAGGCCAATGGCGCTCGCAGCCACGGGGGTAGGCGCTGTGGGTGACGCAAGGCCGCCGCGGCTACGGTAGGCGTGGGCGCACCAGGCGCGGCCTCGGGCGCCGCTGCCTTTCGCTTCACACCGTCCTTGATTGCCGTGAAACCCTGGGCGGTCGTGTACTTCTCGCCGCTGCGGGTGGGCTTGTGCTCCGGCAGTATGGGTATGCCCTTGAAAACCGACATGTTTGTATTGTACGCCACCAGCCCGGCTTAAGGCTCAGGCGTTCAAAGCTCGCAGCCGCTCGGCAGTGCCGATGTCCTCCCACACGCCCGGGTACAGCTCGGCGGAGCAGCGGCCTGCGGCCATGGAACGCACCAGCAGGGGCTTTAGGGGAAATACTCCGTCCGTGCAGCCGTCGAAGAACGAGGATCGATACAGGGCTATTCCGGAAAAGGTATGGCGGCTCGCCGCCTCCACCAGCGCGAGTCCGTGCTCCAAGCCGAAATCGCCTTGTGGGTGCTGCGGCGGATTGGGCACGAGCACCAGATGTGCGTCCCGGTTTGCAGCGATCCGCAGGGTGTCGAAGGGAAAATCCGTGTACACGTCGCCGTTGACCACGGCAAAGGGACCCGGCTTGAGATACGGCAAAGCGCGGAAAATGCCGCCGGCGGTCTCGAGGGCCTGCGGCCGCTCGTCGCTGTACACGATCGCGACGCCGTAGCGCGCGCCGTCCCCCAGATACTCGCTGATCTGTGCACCCAACCACGCGACATTGATCACGATCCTCTCGATGCCTGCGCGCGCCAGCGCAAGAACGTGACGCTCGATCAACGGCCGGCCCCGCACCGGCAACAGAGGCTTGGGAGTGGCGTCGGTCAGGGGGCGAAGCCGCTCGCCGCGCCCGGCCGCGAGTATCATGGCGACACGCGCCTGTGCGAGTGCCTCGCTCACGCGAGCGCCCGCTGCTGCGCGCTCGGGAACGCGGGTTCGATCCGCCGGGCGATGAATTCCGAGAATTCCGCCGTCTCTGCATACTGCGCTGCCGTTTCGCGCGTGTAATTCAGCACCCGCGGCAAATCATTCAGGTATTGCGATTTGCCGTCGCGATAAAACAGGCGCGCAAATATCCCCAATACCTTGATGTGCCGCTGCAATCCGACCAGATCGAACCCATGGATGAACTCGGCCTCGGGCAATCCCAAGGGGAATCCCTTCTCGAGCAATTGTTCGCGATACCGCAAGGCCCAGGCACGCACTCTCGCGGCCGGCCAGGCGATGTAGCAATCCTTGATCAGCGACACCAAATCGTAGGTCACGGGTCCCCACACCGCGTCCTGGAAGTCCAGGATCCCGGGATTGTTGTCGGGGGTCACCAGAAGATTGCGAGAATGATAATCGCGATGCACGAAGGCGGCGGGCTGCGACAATGCGCTTCGTGACAGCGCCTCGAACAGTCGATCCAGCATGCCGCGTTCGGCGGCCGAGATCTCAAGCCCCAGATGCCGGCGCAGGAACCATTCCGGCATGAGTTCCATCTCGCGCATCAGCAGGGCGTGGCTGTAGGGCGGTAGTTCGCGGGCCGGTCCGCAGTCCGCGGTCTGCATGGTCGCCAATGCCTCGAGCGCATCCGCATACAACCGGTCCGCGGCGCCGTCTGTCTTGAGCTCGTCGAGGAATTGCCGGCTTCCCAAGTCCGAGAGGAACAGAAAGCCTTGCTTCGAATCGCGCGCCAGAATTACCGGCGCGTTGAGGCCCATGCCGAGCAAAATCCTCGCCACCGTCACGAAGGGTCCAAGATCTTCCTTCTCGGGCGGCGCGTCCATCACGATGTAGGTGTCCCCGCCGCGGGTCACGCGAAAATAGCGTCGAAAACTCGCGTCGGCGGATGCGGGCTCGATCCGGCTGCCGGCGAATCCCAAGTCCTCGAACACCCATCGAGTCAAATCCGCCAGGCGGGAATCGCTTGCATCCGGTAGACCCATGCTTGACCATTCACCAACCGCACATGCGGCGGAGTCAAGTATACCGACTAAGGCGATGTATTTTGTCCATGGCTTTTCCCGTTCGAGCCGCAATCATTGTCTCCTGCCTTGCGTCGGCCTCCATGGTCCGCGCCGGCGACATGTGTCCCGCCCCGCCGAAATACCAGGCGCCCATCGCCTCCGATATCGCGGCCGACGATCATCGGATACACATCGACACCGACGACGCCACATTCGACGCCGACCGCAATGCCTTACTCAACGGCCGCGTCAAGGTCCGCCAGGATGCGCGCACCATTACCTCCGATTCGGTCACGTACAACGACAACACCGGCCGGGTCTCGGTCAGCGGGAGCGTGGACTTCGAGGATCCGAAGCTGCGCGTGCGCAGCGACACGGGCCACTACGACATCGACGGCGCCGCGAATTTCGACAAGGCGAACTTCCAGCTCATGGACCGCAACGGTCGCGGCTTCGCGACCGACATCGACGTGCTTCCGGACGGCAAGCTGTCGCTGGCCGATGTGCGCTATACCACCTGTCCGGTCGGCAACGAGGACTGGATGCTGCAAGCCTCCTCACTCAACATCGACTCCAAGGCGCAGGAAGGTACGGCACACCGCGTGATCATGCGCTTCAAGGACGTGCCCATTTTCTACACGCCGTACATCTCGTTTCCGATGGGCGACGAACGCAAGAGCGGCCTGTTGTTCCCGAGCTTCGGCCATTCCGGCAACAATGGTTTCGAGCTGGAAGTGCCCTATTACTTGAATCTCGCCCCGAACTACGACGCCACGCTGACGCCCGGTCTCATGTCGGCGCGCGGCGTGCAGCTGGGCGGCCAGTTCCGCTACTTGACTGCAGCTTCCCACGGTCAGATCGACACCACCTTTCTGCCGAACGACTCGCAGCTGCACAGCGATCGCACCTACTTCCGCTTCACCGACGTCACGGACTTCAAGCGCGGCATGCGCTTCGACACCGATATCGCGAGCGTCAGCGACAGCAGCTACTTCGAGGACTTCGCCGTGGGCTCGGATCAGACCAGCGTAACCTTCCTCGAGCGCCGCGCGGATATCTTGTACTACGACGATGTCTGGCGGGTGCGCGGACAGCTGCAGAACTTCCAAACCATCGACATCACACTGCCCACCGCCTGCGCACCGGGTACCGCGGTGCCCGCGGGTTTTTGCGACCAGCGGCCCTACTCGCGCGTGCCGCGGATTGAAGGCAACGCACTGTGGCCCATGCCGGGCACGAACTTCGAGTTCGCCCTCGACAGCGAAGCCGTCAATTTCATCCGCGAAGTCGGGCCGACGGGGGTGCGTCTGAACGTGGCGCCGGAAGTTCGCTGGTCAAGCCGCGGGCAGGGCTATTTCTTCGAGCCGGCGATCGGCTACGATTTCACCCAGTACGACCTGAAGAACGCCGCCGCCATCGGTCCGGACGCCTCGAGCACGCCGACTCGGACGCTGCCTTATGCGCGGTTGGACGCGGGTCTGGTGTTCGAGCGCGACGCCGGCTCGCAAGGCCAACGCACCCAAACCCTCGAGCCGCGGATCGTCTACAGCTACGTGCCCTACCGCAACCAGGACACGCTGCCGATTTTCGACACCGGTTTGCCCGATCTGAATCTCACGGAACTGTTCCGCACCAACCGCTACGTGGGCGAAGACCGCATCGGCGACGCGAACCAGGTGGCCCTCGCGTTGACCACGAGATTGTTCGATCACGTCTCGGGGGCGCAGTACCTGTCGGCCACCATCGGCCAAATCCGCTATTTCACGATCCCGCGCGTCGACCTGCCCGAAGATGCCCTGCTGCAAACTTCGGGGCAGACCGTGGTGACGGTTCCCGGAGTCAATCCCCTGGCCCTTCCCGGACAGGCGCTGGTGAACGCACGAGGCCAGATGTTGAGCTTTGCGCCCGGACAATATGTCTCAGGGCTGCCCATTCAGACCCTCGCCGTCCCCGGGGCGGGGCAGCCGCAGAATTTCCCCGCCTCGGACATCGTCACCGACATCGCCGTGACGGCCTACAAGCATTTCAGCTTCAATTTCGACTACCTGTGGAATCCCTACACCTCGCAAACCGACAAGTCGGAGGTCTCGATCCAGTACCGCCCGGATCCCACCCGGGTGGTGAACATCGGCTACCGCTTTCAAGAAAACGTCCTCGACCAGTCGGTCATCCTGAAACAGTGGGACGGGTCGGTCGCCTGGCCGATCGCGGCCCACTGGAACACCGTCGGGCGCTGGGTCTATTCCTTGGAGGACCGCAAAACCATCGAGCAAGTGGCTGGTTTTGAATACAAAAGCTGCTGCTACCGCATACAGGTGGTGCAGCGCCGCTATGTCACCAACCGGCTCGGAGGACTGGACACCTCGATTGCATTACAATTGGAACTGACGGGCTTAAGTTCGGTCGGAAAACGTGCGGATTCCTTCTTGGAACAGTCGATCCGCGGGTACTCAACCCGGGACCCGAATGCCCAGAGCTCGACCCCTTAAGATCCAGGACAAGTTGACACATGCGTAAAATTGCCTTCTTTTGCTTCAATGCGGCTGTGGTGGCCTTGGCGTCGACGGCTGCCCTTGCGCAGACCCGCGATATCGGCGTGCACGGCGAGCTGCTCGACCGTATTGCGGCCATCGTCAACGACGGCCTGGTGCTGAAGAGCGAGCTGGACGCGCAAATGGACGCGGTCACCAAGCGGCTGCAGGAGCAGAAGGTGGAGCTGCCCTCGCAAAGCATCCTCAAACAGCAGGTTCTCGATCGATTGATACTGCAGGAGATTCAGGCGCAGCACGCCAAGCGAGTCGGCCTGACCGTGTCCGACGAGCAGCTGAACAGCGCCCTTCAGGAAATCGCGAGCCGCAACAAGATCCCCTTCGATCAGCTGCCGACGGCGCTTTCGGCTCAGGGCGTCGACTACAAGACGTACCGCGAGAGCATGCGCAAGGAGTTGACCCTGAGCACCCTGCGCCAGCGGGACGTCATCTCGCACATCAACGTCTCGCCGCGCGAGCTGGATCAATTCATCGCGCGCCAGCAGACGGCCGCCGCCAACGATGAGTTCAACGTCTCGCACATTCTGCTGTCGCTGCCGGAAGCCGCCACGCCGCAACAGCTGGAGGACATCACCCACAAGGCCCACGATTTGGCCGCGCGCGCCACCAAGGGCGAGGACTTCGGCCAGCTCGCGATCGCCAATTCCAACAGTCAGACTGCGTTGGACGGCGGGCAGCTCGGCTGGCGCAAAGGCACTCAGTTGCCCGAGTTCATTCTTGCGCTGGTGACGAAGATGAAGCCCGGCGAGGTCAGCGAGCCGGTGCGCACCCCGAGCGGTTTTCACATCGTGAAGCTGAACGAGCGGCGCAGCGGCGAGGCGCAGGTGATCATCAACCAGATTCACGTCCGCCACATTCTGATGAAGACGAACGAGCTGGACGACGACGAGACGGTGCGGCAGAAGCTCTCCAGGCTGCGCGAGCGCATCATGAAGGGTGAGGATTTCGCGGGCCTTGCATCGACCAATTCGGCGGATCCGGGATCGGCGCCGGACGGCGGCGACCTGGGTTGGACCGGACCCGGCACCTTCGTGCCGGAGTTCGACAAGGCCATCGCCGACCTCAAGGTCAACGAGATCAGCGAGCCGTTCAAGTCTCGATACGGCTGGCATATCGTGCAGATGCTGGGTACTCGCACCTACGACAGCACCGATGACGTGCGCCGCCAGCGGGCCTTCGCCGCCATTCGCGAGAGCAAGGCGGACGAAGAGACCGAGTTGTGGCTGCGCCGGTTACGCGACGAGGCATTCGTCGAAATCAAGATGTAGTGTACGTACCGCGCATCGTCATCACGTCGGGTGAACCCGCAGGTATAGGGCCGGATGCCTGCGTTGCCCTGGCGCAATCCGATTGGAAGGCCGACATCGTGGTGGCGGCGGATGCCGAATTGCTCGCGGCCACGGCAGGCGCGCTGAAGGTTCCCCTGTCTCTCGAACACTACGACTCCTCGAAGCCGTCCGCCCCGCATCGCGCGGGGCTCCTGAAGGTCATGCACATTCCGACCGCTCGAGCGGTGATCGCGGGGCAACCCGATGCGCGCAATGCGGCCTACGTGGTCGAAATGCTGGACCGCGCCTGCGACGGCTGCATGAACGGCGAATTCGCGGCCATGGTGACGGCGCCGGTGCAAAAGAGCACCTTGATGGATGCGGGCTACGCATTTACCGGCCACACCGAATATCTCGCGGTGAGAACCCGCGCGGCAATGCCGGTCATGCTGCTCGTGAGCGGCGAGCTTCGCGTGGCGCTGGTGACCACCCATTTGGCGCTGGCAGAGGTGCCGCGGGCCATCACTCGCGAGCGGCTGCGCGCCACGCTTCGCATCGTCCACACGGATCTGGGCCGGCACTTCTCGATGAGCCAGCCGAGAATTGCGGTGTTGGGACTCAATCCGCACGCGGGCGAGGCCGGACACTTGGGCCGCGAGGAAATCGACGTCATCGAGCCGGTGATCCTGGATTTACGCGCGGAGGGTCTGGACGTTCAAGGACCGGTGCCCGCAGATACGGCGTTCACTCGGCGCTTTCTGCAGGACGCCGACGTGATCGTCGCCATGTACCACGATCAGGGCCTGCCGGTGATCAAACACTCAGGATTCGGCAATGCCGTGAACGTGACCTTGGGACTGCCGATCTTGCGCACCAGCGTCGATCACGGCACCGCACTCCGCCTGGCACGCACCGGCCAGGCGGATACCGGAAGCTTGCGCGCCGCACTCGGTCTCGCCATAGATATCGCGGCACTCTCCGGTCATGCCCGTCCGTAAGCGATTCGGGCAGCATTTTCTGCATGATCGCGGGGTGATCCGCCGCATCATCGACGTGGTCGCGCCGGAGCCCGGCGAACACATCGTCGAAGTCGGACCCGGCCGCGGCGCACTGACGTGGGGACTGCTGGAGCGCGCCAAGCGCCTGGATGTGATCGAGATCGACCGGGATCTGGCCGCATCGCTGCAGGCCGATCCGCGCGCCGGGAGCGGCCTTTGCGTGCACGTGGAGAATGTGCTCGACACGGACTTCATCCGCCTGCGAGGCACCGGCGAGCCCCTGCGCATCGTCGGCAACCTCCCGTACAACATTTCGACGCCCTTGCTGTTTCGCCTGCTGGCGCAGCGCGCCGCCGTCTCGGACATGTACTTCATGCTGCAGAAGGAGGTCGTGGATCGAATGGTTGCGCACCCGGGCACTCGCGAGTACGGGCGTTTGACCGTCATGCTCGCGGCGGTGGCCGAGGTCGAAGGCCTGTTCGACGTCGGCCCCGGGGCATTTACGCCGCCTCCCAAAGTGTGGTCCGCCATAGTGCATTTGCGGCCCACCGCCAATCCCCGCTTCGATATCGGCCGCGACGGCGCGCTGCGAACCTTGGTGACGACGGCGTTCTCGCACCGGCGCAAGACGCTGCGCAATTCCCTCAAGGGGCTGCTCGATGCGCGGGAGATCGAATGCTGCGGCATCGATCCGCAATTGCGTCCCGAGACGCTCGCGCCGGCACAATTCGGCCTGCTGGCCGCCCATTACTCTCGATTGGTCGGCTATACTTGAACGCATGACCGGATACAAGAAGCTTTTGGTGCTGCTGGATCTGTCGGAAGACAGCGAGCAGGTCGCCATTGCCGGACGGGACCTCGCGGCATACTCGAATGCCGCCATGGTGGTCCTGCACGTCGTGGAATTCGTGCCCGTCGAGCCCTTGGGCGAATCGTTGATGCCGACGGCGCAAATCGAGGACGAGTTGATCAAACGCTCGCGCGCGAAGCTCTCCGATCTCATCGCGCGGTTAGGCTTGCCGCGCACAATCGGACGGGTGGAGGCCGGCAACACCAAGGCGGAGATTCTGCGCGTCGCGGACGAGGAGCAGGTGGATTTGATCGTTCTGGGCAGCCGCGAGCGTCACGGTCTTGCCATCCTGGTGAATTTCACGGAAGACACGGTGCTGCACGCGGCGCACTGCGACGTGTTGGCGGTCCGGTTGAAGTAATGCGATGCAATCCATGACATCCGATCCGCTCAACCCCAGAATCCGCGTCGAGGTCGAAACGTCCTATATCGAGGAGCAGTCCGATCCGCGCGACAAGCGGTTCGTGTTCTCGTACACCATTACCATCCGCAACGAGGGTCAGGTTCCGGCGCGTCTGCTCACGCGTCATTGGATCATCACGGATGCCAACGGCAATGTGAAAGAGACCCGCGGCGACGGCGTGGTCGGCGAGCAGCCCTACCTGAAACCGGGCCAGGGATTTCGTTACTCGAGCGGCGCCGTGATCGAAACCCCGGTCGGTACCATGCAGGGCAGTTATCAAATGGTGGCCGACGATGGACAGCAATTCGACGCCCCGATCGCCCCGTTCAGACTGGCGATGCCCGGAGTGCTGCACTAGGAGCCGGGATGGCCCTGTACGCGATCGGCGATGTGCAAGGGTGCGACGAAGAGCTCGGCGCCTTGCTCGATACCCTGCGTTTCTCCCCGGATCGCGATCGGCTGTGGTTCGTGGGCGATCTTGTCAACCGCGGACCAGACTCGCTCGGGGTGCTGCGCCGAATCCGCGCACTGGGCGACGCCGCGACAGTCACCCTCGGAAATCATGACTTACATTTGTTGGCCGTGGCCTTCGGATCCGCCCCTCGTCGAAGCGGCGATACCTTGAGCGAGACCTTGGCGGCGCCTGACCGTGAGGCCTTGCTCGAGTGGCTCGCGGGACGGCCGCTGCTCCACGAGGATCACGCACTGAACGCCTGCCTGCTGCATGCGGGTTTGGCGCCGCAATGGGATTTAGCGCTGGCCAGGCAATGCGCGCGCGAATTCGAGAGCGCTCTGCGGAGCGACCCGCAACGGCTGATGCAAGAGCTGTACGGCGATCAGCCGGACCGGTGGGACGATGCCCTCGAGGGCGCCGAGCGGCTCCGCTTCATCGTCAATTGCTTCACGCGCGTGCGCTACCTAGACCAAGAGGGCCGGCTGATGCTGCGCGCAAAGGGATCGCCGAAGAAGATGCAGACTGAAGGATTGATCCCGTGGTTCGAGGCGCACGAGGCACGCTGGCGCGGACCGCGCATCGTCTTCGGCCATTGGTCGACCTTGGGCTTTTTTAACGAGGCCGATGTTACCGCCCTCGATACGGGTTGTGTCTGGGGAGGAACTCTCACGGCTCTGCGGTTGGACGTACCGGACGCCCGGCCGGTTCAAGTAGCTTGCGCGGAAGGCAACGCACGCAAGATCTCGCCGCGAACCAGAAACCGGCCGCCGCTTTGCTGAAAAGGCACGCAGGAAATGTCCTGTTTCAGGTCGCGGGTGACGAACTTCGGCAGGATTTGGCGAGCGAATTCCTGCACCAGTTCGCAGTCCGGCATTCCTATGTTGCGAAACACATCGTTGGCGATGGTAAAAGTCTCGAAGCGAGCATCCACGGCCGACAAATCCCCGGGATGCAGCGGCTTGGCCGCGGCATCCGGCAGCGCGGGCATTGAAACCACGATGTTCAAGCGGGGACCGGAATAGGCGAGCGGCACCAGTTGCGCCGTGGGTTCGCAGCCGATCGCAGTGATTTTCAAATCGCGGCGCGCCCCCAGGTCGAGCAGCAGGGCGCGCACCTTGTCGCGCAGCCCATCGCAGGAATAGCGCGATGTGCGGCCCGTGTAGGTGAAGCTCAAGTGCTGTTCCTTCCATACCGCCGGTATGGGAGCGCCGGTGCCGGCCGCCCACGCTGAAATCGCGCACATCAAGCCCATCGGGACGAGCAGCCAAACAAACCGCATATAGGACCTCCGATGCCTTGGAGTGCGGCAGTCGCCGCGAAGTTTCACGCACCGCTATAATGAGGCGATGCGAGTGACACCGCCTTTCAACCTGCACGGATGGATCGAGCAGAACCGCCATCTGCTCAAGCCACCCGTCGGCAACAAGCTCCTGTTCCAAGACAGCGCGTTCATCGTCATGGCGGTCGGCGGCCCGAATTCGCGTGCGGACTTTCACCATGACCCGAGCGAGGAGTTCTTTTTCCAGGTGGAGGGGGACATGTTGCTGAAAACGGTGCAGGACGGCCGCTTGACGGATGTGCCGATTCGCCAAGGCGAAGTGTTCCTGCTCCCCCCGGAAGTCCCCCATTCGCCGCAGCGTCCCGCGGGCAGCGTCGGCATCGTCGTCGAGCGGCGCCGCAATCCGGACGAGTTGGACGGTTTCTCGTGGTACTGCGAGAACTGCGGGCACTGCCTGTACCTGGAGCGCGTGGCCGTGCGCAACATCGAAACCCAGCTGCCGGAGATTTTCGCCCGGTTCTATTCGAGCATCGAGCATCGCACCTGCAGCGTCTGCGGCACCGTGATGCCGGTTCCGCGCCAATGACCCACGGCGCGACGCCTGACCTCGCCGGCCCGCAGGCTCAGGACGAGAACGACCCGCTGGCCGACTTCGCGGCGCAATTCCATCGACTCGAAGGCGGCGCGGGCCGCAGGCTGGTGTACCTGTGCGGACATTCCCTGGGACTTCAACCCAAGTCCACGGCTCAGTACGTCGAACAGGAACTCGAGGATTGGCGCCGCCTCGGAGTGCTCGGCCACCACATCGCCGGGCGCCCGTGGATTCACTATCACGAACACGCGGCGGCGCCGCTCGCGGCGCTGGTCGGCGCGCAAGAGACCGAAGTCGTCGCCATGAACACCCTGACGGTGAATCTGCACTTGATGATGGTGAGTTTCTTTCGCCCCGACAGCACGCGCAATCGAGTGTTGATCGAGAAATCGGCATTCCCGTCCGATCGCTACGCCGTGGTGTCGCAACTCGAATTCCACGGACTGAACGCGGCGGAGCATCTGATCGAAATCGAGCCGCGGGCCGGCGAGCGAACCTTGAGGACGGAGGATGTGGTCGGCCGCATCGAGCAGGAAGGATCCGCTTTGGCGCTGGTTCTTCTGCCCGGAGTGCAATACCTCACCGGGCAGGCCTTGGAGCTCGCGCCCATGATTGCCGCGGCGCGCCGTGCCGGCGCGGCGGTGGGCCTGGATCTCGCGCACGCCATCGGCAACACGGAGTTGAAGCTGCATGAGTGGGATGCCGACTTTGCGGTGTGGTGCAGCTACAAGTATCTCAACGCGGGTCCCGGCGCGGTCGGCGGTTGTTTCGTGCACGAGCGGCACGCGGGCCAACCCAAACTGCCGCGGTTTGCCGGCTGGTGGGGACATGACCCGGCCACGCGGTTTCAGATGGGGCCCGAGTTCAACCCAATCCCCGGCGCGCAAGGCTGGCAGATCAGTAATCCGTCCGTGCTGTCCATGGCACCCCTGCTGGCCTCGTTGGACCTGTTTCAGCGCGCCGGCCTGCCTCGCCTGCGCGCGAAATCGCTGGCGCTGACCGGATACCTGCAGCGACTCATCGAGGAGCGGCTGGGGACCCAAGTGGAAATTATCACGCCACGCGCACCTGAGGCGCGCGGCTGCCAGGTGAGTCTACGGATCGCGCGATCGCATGCCGCCGCCAAGCGTTGTCACGATCTACTTACGGCGGCCGGAGTCGTGGGCGATTGGCGGGAACCGGATGTGCTGCGGCTGGCGCCCGCACCCCTCTACAACTCCTTCAGCGACGTGTTCGCCGCGGTGGATGCCCTGTCGCAGGCTTTGCGCCGGTGATCGAGGGACCGGCCGCCGTTGGCATCATCGGCGCGGGCCCCACGGGCGCGCTGCTGGCCATACTTTTGCAGCGCCGCGGCCACTCGGTGGAGCTGTACGAGAGCCGCGCAGACCCGAGGCGGAGCCCCGCTCCCACGGGCCGAACCATCAATTTGGCGTTGGCGGATCGAGGCATTCACGCCCTGCAACTAGCACACGTGTTCCAGGACGTCGAAAAGGCGCTGCTGCCGATGCGCGGGCGGCTCATTCATGACCGGGACGGCGGCACTTCACTTCAGCCCTACGGTCAGCGGCCCAACGAAGTGATTTACTCCGTGTCGCGGCATCGGCTCAATCAAGCCCTGCTGGACGTCGCCACACGGCAGCCCGGGGTGACCGTGCATTTCGAACACCGCTTCGAGTCGGCCGAATTCGAGCAGGGTACGGCGCTGATTCGCGACCTGCGCCGCGACCGCCTGATCAGCGTACCCATGCAACCGCTGCTGGCGGCCGACGGTGCGGGCTCCTTCATGCGCCGGCGCCTGGGCTCACTGAATTTGATCGACGCGCACGAGACCGATCTCGAGCACGGCTACAAGGAACTCTCCGTGCCCCCGGACGCGGCGGGAGGCTACGCCCTGGCCGCCGACGCGCTACACATATGGCCACGGGGCAACCACATGTTGATCGCGCTGCCGAATGAGGACGGCAGCTTCACGGCCACGCTGTTCCTCGCCAAGCAGGGCCCCTTGAGCTTCGAGAGCCTGACCCAAACGGCCGACATCGAGCAGTTCTTTTCGGGCAGTTTTCCGGACGCGCGCGCGCTGATGCCCGATTGCGTCGCCGAGTTCAAGGATCGCCCGGTCGGGTTTCTGGGCACGGTGTCGGCCCACCCCTGGGCTCACGAGGGCATGACGGCATTGATCGGCGACGCGGCGCACGCCATGGTGCCGTTTCACGGGCAGGGCATGAATTGTTGTTTCGAGGATTGCGTGGAATTGGACGCCTGCTTGGGAAGGCACGATTCGTGGGAGCGCGTATTCGCGGAATTCGGCGCTCTGCGCAAACCCGATACCGACGCCATTGCCGCCATGGCACTCGACAACTACCTTGAAATGCGCGAGCGCGTCGCCGACCCGAAATTCCGGCTGCAGCAGGCACTGTCATTGGAGCTCGAACGGCGCTACCCGCGGCGCTTCATTCCGCGCTACTCGATGGTGATGTTCCACCATGAAATTCCGTACCGCACCGCGCTGGAACGCGGAGCCGTTCAGTCACGGCTGTTGAGCGAACTGACCCAGGGCAGGATCTCAAAGCTCGAGGACGTCGATTTCGAGCGCGCGGAACGCGAAATCCTGGCCGAGCTCATGCCCGTCGGATAACGGCCGGCGGCTTACGCCCGCTCGAGCGTGATGAAGCTATATGCATGTGCGTTCTTCTCGTCCGCTTCGTGACGCTCGTGCGCACTGACATTCCACTGTGCGCCGCGCCAGCCGTCGAACGTCGTGTCGCCGTCGTCGATCCGTGTATGGATCAACGTGAGATGGATGCGGTCGGCGAGCGGCAGGCATTGACGATAGAGTTCCGCCCCGCCGATCACCATCAACGCGGACTGCGCGCCGGCCGCGATTCTCGCGTCGTCGAGACTGTTCACGACCACGCAATCGCCGGGTGAGAAACCCGTCGACCGGGAAAGGACGATGTTCATGCGGCCGGGCAGCGCTTTGCCGATGGACTCGTAGGTCTTGCGGCCCATCAATACGGGTTTGCCGAGGGTGAGTGACTTGAAATGCCGCAAATCCGCGGGCATATGCCACGGCAGCCCGTTGCGCCGGCCGATGACGTCGTTTTCCGCAACCGCAACCACCAGTTCGAGGGCGGCTGTGCGCGCAGCCGCCCTTCCGTTCGATACGAGATTCATCGGGGATTTATACCCCGGGCACGATCATCTCGCCAGGCGGCCGGCCGGCCGGCCCAAAATCTGCGCGCGAAAACTATTGCGCGGCGAGGGCCGGCAGCGGGCTCTCCGCCGGGAGCGGCGACATGGCGACTACGGCGCCGTGAGAATCCGTCTCGCAAGTCGCCTGAGCCAGCGCCAATCCGGTCTTCCCGTTTCTGGCCAACAGATGGAATGTGTATCCGCGGCGGTAGACCTCGGCCACCACCGATTGGACGTACTGAGTGCCGCGATACTCTACCCTGTACGCCGAAGCACCGGCGCCGGGAGCGGCCAGGCTCGCTGCAAAAGTGCGTACGCAGGAATTCAGCGCGTCCTTCTCGGTCGACGCTTGTGAGATGGCGGGAACGGTAGATGCAATCGTCGCGAGCGCGAGACCGATGATGCGATATTTCATGATGGTATTTCCTTGGGTGAAAAATACCAACGCCCCACATGCACCATAGGCGGCGCTCAAGTTCAGAACAAACGAGAAATTCCCACCGGCATTGAAATTTCTCTCATCCGTCGCTGAGCGTGCTCAGGCAACCCGACATTCGGTCAAGATCCACTGCGTGAGTTCCTGCAGATCCTCGCGCGCACGGTCCTCGGGTCTGTGCAACAACACATAGCTTTCGTTGGTGGTCAGTTCCGCGGTGAACAGCTTCACCAGGCCCCCGGCGACGAAGCGATCGGCGCTCAGGCGTGCCGGTACGAGCGCGACGCCGACGCCCTGTTCGGCGGCGAGTACCACCGCTGACATGGTATCGAGCCGCACCAGCCGGTTCGGCTTGATGCTCTCGATACCCAAAGCCGCGGCCCAGCGCTCCCAGGCCTCGCGCCGCTCTTCGTGTACCAGCAACGTCTTGCCGTTCAATTCGGCGTAGGAATTGATGGGGTTCTCGAGCAGAAAGGCCGGCGAGCACGCGGGGATGAAGCTCTGCGCAAACAACTCGTGAACGGTCAAGCCGTCCCACGGCCCCGAGCCGACGACGATGGAGAGGTCGGCTTCCGGCGGATGCGTCTTGGGCGCGGAGAAACTCGTTTCGATGCGAATGTCGGTTTCCTCGCGGGCCTGCGAGAAGGACGCCAGGCGCGGCAGCAGCAATTCGTTGGCGAAAAACGGCGGCACGTTCAAGCGGATGATGGTGCGTCCATAGCGAACCTGCAGCTGCTCCGTGACGGACTCGAGCTTCGCGAATATGTCGCCGATGTGTTCGAGGTAGTGCGCGCCCGCATCGGTCAGGGTGAGCGTGCGCACCCCGCGCTCGAACAGGGCCACGCCCAGCTGCTCCTCCAGCGTCTTGATCTGATGGCTCACGGCGGAGGGTGTGATGAACAATTCCTCGGCGGCGGCCTTGAAGCTTTGCAGCTTGGCCGCGACCTGGAAGGTCTTGAGAAACTTGAGCGACGGCAAGCGCATAAAAGGTCTACCAATGATTGGGAGGGGTAACCGTTGTCCCCTCAAAGACTACCCGCGTCATGATACATGATAATGCTCAAGCAATATTCGTGCCAAGCACAAAAGACCTTGAATTTGCGGGCCAAAATGCGATTTCGACCGCCCCGCCGCCATGTTCGCGGGCACTGCCTACGCGAATCCGCACGGTAGTGGCGCAGGGAATGCCCTCGGGGTCATTATCACAGCCCACCATAACGGGATTGTGACGGATGGGGAGATCCATTGGCACCGCTCCGTGACCTATCGCGACGGCAATTCCTGCGCTACGGCGCGGCCTCGCTGGCGTTGACGTCAATCGCGGCGCGGGCACAGATCGTAGCGCCGCCGCACGCCGCCGCGGAGCCCGTAGCCCTGGATACGACAACGGACGCCACGAAACGCCTGAGTGTCGCCGTGCGCGTCGACGGCAACGGGCCTTATCGCTTCCTGGTCGACACCGGTGCCGACCGCACGGTCCTGGCAACCGATGTCGCCGCCGATCTGGGTCTATTGCGCGGCGAGCGAGTCATGATGGAAGGGGTGGTGCGCGCCGTCGCCACGGACACCGTGACCCTGCACGAATTGTCATTTGGTTCGGTCATGTGCAAGCGATTGGTCGTACCCGTACTGCCGCGTACCATGCTCGAGGCTGACGGCTATCTCGGCCTCGACACCCTCGACCGTCACCGGGTAACCCTGGACTTCAAGAATCATACCTTGCAAATCACCGAGCCACGCTCCCGGTTCAGCGGCTTTTGGCTGCGAGATAAGGAGACTCGGGTTCGAGCGTCCGGGTCTGCGGGGCATTTGCGAGCCGTCGACTGTACGGTCGACGGCGTGGCCGCGACCGCCTTCATCGATACCGGCGCCGAAGTGTCGGCGGGCAACTCGGCGCTGCTCGCTGCCCTCAAGAGTGGTGCGCCCGCGCGTTATGCGCTCGATACCGTTCCATTGACCGACATCACCGGCGGCAAAATCGTCGGCAACTTGACGACGGTGAGCAAGATCCGGTTGATGGAACTGGAATTCACCGACTGTCCGCTGGTGATCGCCGATTTTCAGATTTTCGATGTATGGGGACTGCGGCAGAAGCCGGCGCTGCTGATCGGGATGAACTTCCTGCGGCAGTTCGCAAAGATATCCATCGACTACGGACTGAAGGAACTGCGCTTCGATTTGACGCAGGGCTCAGGTTCGGCTCCGGCGAAACTGGTTTAAGGGGCGAGGCGCCGGAAATCGCTCAGGCCGACCTGCGGAAAGTACAGTCCCATCGGCCAGCGCACCCACCACTCGCCCGTCTTCTGATGGGTGCGCCGATCCGCGAAGCGATAATCGTAAAGTTGCGCGCGCACATACTTGGGAGGACCGCCGGCAAATGGATTGGAGTCCAGCAATGCCAGCACGGGCGGGCTTCCGTTGAGCAGGCACCACATCAGGTTCACCGTCCAGGGGTTCTCTCGCATGGTGCCGAGAGCGGCGAACCACATTTGCCAATCGAGCCGCGGCTGGTGCGGGATGTTCCATAGGGCCGGCCTCGATAGCGGGCCCGGCTTGTAGCGGAAGACATATTCTCGCCACTCCTGCCCGTCCGCCGAACCTTCAATGACGATCTCGGGCCGGGTAACAGTCATGACGGCGAACAGTCCATAGGGATTGACGATGAACAGGGGCGAGGCGGCGCGCGCGAGGGAACCGATCACGGGTAAATCCGTGCGCATGAACGTCTGCCAGAGCCGGTCGAGCCCGATGGGAACGATGAGCAGCGCAAGCGCCGTCGCGACCACGGTTGCCGTGCGCCCCGGGATCGGCGCACGGCTTTGCGCCCGCAGCTCGAGCCGCCGCGGGATGAGGTGCCGCAGGGCCGCGTCGTCGAACAAGAATACGCACATCAGCATGGTGAGCAGGTTGAAGAAGTTGTAGTTGCCGGTCAGCGAAATCATCAGTTGCAGCAGCAGTACGCAGCAGGCGGCAACGGCCCTCGCGCGCCGCGGCAGAAAGATCAGAAACACGGTGCCTAGCTCCACGGCCAAAGCGGCGGCCGTCCCGCCGATGAGCATCCACGGCGGCAGTTGCGCGGCATACCACGCGAGAGGAGTCGGCAGCGGTTGCGTCCAGAAGTGATATTCGAGGGCCGTCAAGCCGTGCCAGGTCGGATCCGCGGACAGGAGCTTCACGATGCCCGACAAAAACATGAAGCGAAACACCAGCCAGCGGAACAGCCAGACGACGATCCTCGATCCGCCGGTCAGGAATATGGCGAGAAATCCCGCCTCGAGCAGCAGCGTGTCCCACTGAAAGCTCATGAATTCCTGTCCGGCATGGACATAGGACAGATACAGCGCGAACAAGCCGATGAGCGCCGGCCGTGTCCACCGATTCACGACGACGAGCAATCCTAAGAGCACGCCGGCGATGGCGCCTGCGAGCAACGCCGTGTCGCTCGAGTTCACCCAGAAGAGCGTCGGCAGAATCCGATACGCCGAGCCGCCAAGCGCCCGGTGCGCCGCGTCGAGGTAGTCGTGCGCCGGCAGGATTCCCGCTTGGCCGATCAATCCCAAGATCTGCACGGCGAGCGAGGCGAACGCTGCCACATAGATGGCGCCGAACAGGCGCAGGAACACCCAGCTCACCAGTGTGTAGCGCTCTGCCTCGAGCTTGGGTCCCCACAGCAGTTTCGTGACGCCGTTGAGCAGGCCGCGGCGCCGGGCGAAGAATGCATAGGCCCATTCGCTCACGGCGGCGAAACCGGGCAGATGCGAGTAGCACCACCACCACGGCGCGCGTCCCGGCGCATGACGCAGAACCCGAAAGGTAGCGGCCGCCCCTGAAAACACATGCCCGTCGGGCTCTATCAGTTGAATGGCTCGCTGAAACGCTTCCGGCGCGATGGACGGAAAATCCTTCGCAGCCTCCTGGTAGGGACGGAAGTGAACACACTCATGGGTGAGCTCGCGCCAATAGTTCACCCAGTAGGCGCAGATGCCGCAATCGCCGTCATAGACCAGGGTAGCAATTGACTGCATTTGCGACCCTAGTCGCGAGCCCGGAACCAACCACTGATGCTCACCCGGTCGCGCAGCGTGGGCAGCACCGCATGCTCGCGGCCCGGCGTCAGGAAACAGGCCAGGCGGCCCGCTACCGGCTCGATATCACGATGGCCGCCGGCGGCACCGAAAATCCGCAGCTCGCCGCCCGCCCCCGGCGTCCAGCCCTCATTCAAGTACAACACCAGCGACACCTGACGGTGCCCGCGTCCCTGCGGCTGATCGACGTGGCGTTGGTACCCGGCTCCCGGTGGATACCACGCGTAGTGCAACTCCAGCTCGAATAATCCGAGCATGGTTTCGCGATTGAGGTCGAGCCGCAGGCGCTCGAGGTCGTCCAGCAAGCCCTCCTCAGCCGGCAGCAGCGGCGGGGCGATCCAGCAGGTGTAGTCTCCGCGAATCTCCTCGCGCCGTTGCACGCCCGCGTTGCCGCCGATGTGGGCCGCATGAAAATCCCCACGTTCGCGGCGCAGCTGCGCACTGTCGAGCAGAGTGCGGACAGTTGAGGGCGCGAGGTACTCATCCCGAACCGCGATGCCGTCGAGCCTCAATGCGGCATCGATGCTCACGGGGCGTGCGGCACAATCGGCGCCTAAGACACTAACGCCCGCGCCGCCGCGTGCGTCCGGCGACGCCGCGCCGCGTCACCCTCTTACGAGCCGCTCCCGAGGCCGCGACGCGGCTCGGCGCGCGGTGCACGAGCTTGCGTGGTTTCTTCGGCGCTTCCAACATGGAGCCGCGGCAAGTCCTGGCTCCGCAGCGGCACGCGTAGACCTCATCGATATCGGGGGCGTCGTCGCTGTCGCGCTGGATCTGATAGTCGTAGGACAGTTCCTCTCCCGGCTGTATGGTCCGTATGGCGCGGATGAAGACGCGTCTATTTTCGGTGGCGCTTTCGCAATTCGGATCGCAGGCGTGGTTGATGTAGCGGGCTTCATTGCCGCCCACGCCGGCATCGATCACCGTCCTCGCGTCCACGGTGAACAGGAACGTGTGATTGTCGTCCGCGCTCTTGTCCTTGTAGCGCTCGTCCGCCTGAGCGTGGCTCACGCGGTCGCCGAGATATTCGACGACGGTCGTGCCCTTGCGGATGCGGCGCACGGCAAATACGCCGTACCCGTGGATGGCGGAATGACGCACTTCGAACAAGGGAGCAGCACGGCGGGAGGGTGTTTTCTTCATACTGCGATGGGGGCCTTGATGGCGGAGTGAGATCGATAATCGAGGATCTCGAAATCCTCGTATGCATAGTCGAAAAGGCTCGGGGGCTTGCGCCGAATCTCGAGGCGCGGCAAGGGATACGGCTCGCGCCCCAGCTGCAGATCGGCCTGCTCGAGGTGATTCAGATACAGATGGCAGTCGCCGCCCGTCCAGATGAACTCGCCCAGTTGAAAATCGCATTGCTGCGCCAGCATGTGCGTCAGCAGGGCGTAGGAGGCGATATTGAAGGGCACGCCGAGCAAGGCGTCGGCGCTGCGCTGATACATCTGACAGGATAGACGGTTGCCGGCGACATAGAATTGGAACAAGGCGTGGCAGGGCAGCAACGCCATCTGGTCCAATTCCCCGACATTCCACGCACTCACCAGAATGCGCCTCGAATTCGGATTGCTTTTCAGCTGCTCCACTACTCGCGCGAGCTGGTCGATCGTGCGGCCGTCCGCCGTGGGCCAACTGCGCCATTGCTTGCCGTACACCGGCCCCAGATTCCCATCCTTGTCCGCCCATTCGTCCCAGATGCTGACGCCGTGCTCGTGCAAGTATTTGACATTGGTGTCGCCCCTCAAAAACCACAGCAGTTCATAGATGATGGAGCGCAGATGCAGCTTCTTGGTGGTCACGAGCGGAAATCCGGCGGTGAGATCGAAGCGCATCTGATAGCCGAATACGCTCAACGTACCCGTCCCCGTACGGTCGTCTTTGCGGGCGCCCTGCTGCCTGATATGGCGCAAAAAATCGAGATACTGCCGCATTAAGCCGACACTTGGGCCAAATTGCCGCTGGGCACGTTGCGGCGATAGGCATAGATCATCAGGGCGGCGCCGATGAATATCATCGGCGTCGTCAGCAGCATTCCCATGGTCAGCCAATCGCCCACCAGGTAGCCGATGTTCGCATCGGGCAGGCGCACCCACTCCACCGTGAATCGCGCGCAGCCGTAGATGAACAGGAACAGACCCGTCGGCGCCAAGCGGGGCCGCGGCTTCGAGGTAAACCACCACAGCACGGCGAACAATACCAAGCCCTCGAGGCTGGCTTCGTAGAGTTGCGACGGATGCCGCGCGACCAGCACGCCGTTGGCATCCGGTACGCCAAATCCCCAGGGCAAATCCGTGGGCTTGCCCCAGAGCTCGCCGTTGATGAAATTCCCGAACCGGCCCGCCATGAGGCCTATGCCCGGCAGGGGCGCCAGAAAATCGCAAACGTCGGCAACGAGCTTGCGCTTGACCCTGGCGAAGACGATGGCCGCGACCACGACACCGGTCATGCCGCCGTGGAAGGACATGCCGCCGTCCCAGATGTGAAAGACATTGAGCCAGCTCTCGGCAATCACGTCATGGCCGTAGAAGATGCACCAGCCCACACGGCCGCCGATGATGACGCCGATGGCGCAGTAGAAGATCAGGTCATCGATGTCGAGCGGCCCCCAGGTCGATCCGGGTTTCCGAGCGCGATATCGAGCCAGCCACCAAGCGGCCACGAATCCGATGAGGTACATGATGCCGTACCAGTGAACGCGCAAGGGCCCGACGCCGAAGAGAGGGCCTATGGAGATGGCAATGGGGTTGATGTGCGGATAGGTCAGCATGCGACTACTTTAAACCGTCGTTGACGCGACAGAAATAGGACTTCAAGTACCGTGTTTCGGGGATGGCGGGATGCACCGGATGATCGGGCGCCTGGCCGCCCACCTCCAGGATTTGCAGGTGTCTCTCCGCGCCGCGCGCCGCCTTGGCGATCGCATCCTGCAAATCCTCGGAAGTCAGGTGATGCGAACAGGAACAGGACACCAGAATACCGTCATCGGCGATCACATTCATGGCGAGCTGATTCAGGCGCTTGTAGGCGGCGAGCGCCTTGGGCAAGTCCTTCTTGCGCTTGGCGAAAGCCGGAGGATCGACGATGACCACATCGAAACGGGAGCCTTTCCTGGCCAAATCCTCGAGTACATCGAATGCATCGCCCTTGACGGTCCCAACATTCACGCCATTGCGCTGGGCGTTGCTCGCCGCCGACTCGAGCGCGGCCGCAGAGCTATCGACGCACAGCACTTCGCGCGCACCGCTGCGCGCCGCGCGGACTCCCCAGGCGCCCACGTAGCTGAACATATCCAGCACCCGCGCACCCTTGCGCACGTACTTCACCAACGCTCGCCGGTTGGCCGATTGATCGTAGAACCATCCCGTTTTCTGTCCCTCGGCCAAGGGAACCTGGAATTCAAGACCGTCCTCCAGGACCTGCGCCGGCGCATCGAATCGGCCCTTCGCCGCTTCCACATAGCTCGGCAGTCCCTCCATCTCGCGCAGCGAACTGTCGTTCTTGAACAGCAGCGCCTCGCAGCCCAGAACCTGCTCCAAGGCCTCGAGAATGAGGGGTTTGAGCCGCTCCATGCCGGCGGTGCCGATCTGCGCCACGCAGGCCGCACCGTAACGGTCGATCACCAACCCCGGCAACCCGTCGGACTCGCCGTAGACCAGGCGATAGTAGGGCTTGGGAAACAGCCGCTCGCGCAGCTTGAGCGCGCTGCGGATGCGCGCCGCCAGCCAAGCCGCATCGGGCAGCCGCCACGTTTCGAGCAGGCGCGCGCTGATGAGCGACTTGGGGTTTACATAGGCCAGCCCTAAGGCCCGGTCATTGTGCGCGAGCACGCGCACCAGCTCGCCCGCCTCGAATTTCGGGAGCGGGGACTGCTTCGTATCGACCTCGTTGCTGAAGATCCACAGATGACCGGCGTGCAGACGGCGATCTTCGTTGCGTTTCAAGCGCAGCACGGGCAATTCTGCCGCGGACTTCGGGTCGGACATGAAAGGTACTTCGGCTATAGTGGGGGCGCATTCTAACCGACGCGGAGCTCTCGAATGCAGCGCAATCGCCTTGCCGCAGAGACCAGCCCGTATCTATTGCAGCATGCGGACAACCCCGTCGATTGGTATCCCTGGGGCGAGGAGGCGCTCGCCGCGGCCAAACGGGACAATAAGCCCATTCTGCTGTCCATCGGCTACTCGGCCTGCCACTGGTGCCATGTCATGGCGCACGAATCCTTCGAGGACCCGGCCACCGCCGCGCTCATGAATCGCTTGTTCGTCAATATCAAGGTGGATCGGGAGGAGCGGCCGGACCTGGACAAGATCTACCAAGTGGCCCAGCAAATGATCACGCACGGATCGGGCGGCTGGCCGCTCACCATGTTTTTGACGGCGGAGACCCAGACGCCCTTCTTCGGCGGCACCTATTTTCCGAAGGAACCGCGCTACGGAATGCCTGCCTTCAGCGACCTGCTGCGCCGCGTGGCCGACTACTACCGCAGCCATGGCGCGGAGATCGCCGAGCAGAACGAGCAATTGAAACTCGCGTTCACCTCTCTTGGCGCGGAAGCGCCGGCCGAAGATCTAGAACTGGACGACTCGCCGCTGCACGAGGCGCGTGCCGCGCTCGAGCGATCCTTCGACCCCCAGTTCGGGGGCTTCAGCCAGGCGCCCAAGTTTCCGCACCCCGGCAGCATCGAACGCTGTCTGCGCCATTGGCATGGCACCTCCACCCAAGCCAGCCCCGACCTCCAGGCCCTATACATGGCCAGCCTCACCCTGACGCGCATGGGCGAAGGCGGAATTTACGATCAGCTCGGCGGCGGATTCGCGCGTTATTCCGTCGATGGCCGCTGGACGATTCCTCACTTCGAGAAAATGCTCTACGACAACGGACAGTTGCTATGCGAGTACTCGCGAGCCGCCCTGGCCACCGGCGAAGCCTTGTTTGCGCGGGTCGCAGGAGAAACCGCGGATTGGGTGCTGCGCGAAATGCGCTCGCCCCAAGGGGGCTTCTACTCCAGTCTCGACGCCGACTCCGAGGGCCATGAGGGCAAGTTCTACGTTTGGACCCGGGCCGAGGTCCAGGGATTGTTGACGCCCCAGGAATATGCGGCGTTCTCGCGCCGCTTCGGGCTCAACCTGAACGCTAATTTCGAGGGCGAATGGCATCTGCACATCGTTGAGTCCATCGACGACGTTGCGGCGGCGCTGGGTGAATCCGCACCGGCAGTCGCCGGGCTGATCGACCGGGCGCGGGCCAAGCTCAAGGCCGTGCGCGATGTGCGCGTGTGGCCGGCGCGCGACGAGAAGATCCTCACCGCGTGGAACGCACTCACGATCAAGGGTTTGGGCATCGCAGCGCGAGTACTCAACCGGCCCGATTTGGCCGACGCCGCCACGGCGGCCGTCGATTTCATCCGCCGCACCCTGTGGCGCGACGGCCGCCTTTTGGCCACCACCAAGGATGGGCGCGCGCATTTGCCGGCCTACCTCGACGACTACGCGTTTCTCGCCGACGCCCTGCTCGAGCTGTTGCAGACCCGGTGGCGCAGCAGCGATTTGGAGTTCGCGCAGGCGCTCAGCAACGTCCTGCTCGCGCAGTTCGAGGACACACAAGCCGGCGGATTTTTCTTCACCGCCGCGGATCATGAGCAGCTCATCCATCGCAGCAAGACCTTCAGCGACGATTCGGTGCCGTCGGGCAACGGCGTCGCCGCATCGGTGCTGTGCCGCCTGGGCTACTTGCTGGGCGAACTGCCCTTCATCGACGCCGCTGAGCGCACCCTGCGCGCCGGGTGGCCCCTGCTACAGCAATACCCTCAGGCGCATATGAGCATGGCGAACGCACTCGAGGATTTCTTGGCGTCGACTCAGATTCTGATCATTCGCGGCGATGCAGCTCCGGTTGGGCGCTGGGCCGCGAGCTTGAGTAGCCTGTACGCCCCAACGCGCATGATCTTCGGTATTCCCCGCGATGCCGCCGCTCTGCCGCCGGCGCTCGCGGCGAAACACGCCGCGGCCGACACCGTGGCCTATGTGTGCACCGGAATGACCTGCTCCGCGCCCCTCTCCGACTTGAGTGACATTGCGCGCGAGCTCAAGGCGGGTATCGCCTGAAGAAATCATCCACAGCGCTATGGGAACCACCACGTTCTGCGGCCTCGGGGCCACGAGCACGATCGGACCCTCTGGACAATCCCGCGCTGCAGGCGATCTGGCACGCCGTCTGCGCCATTCCGCGCGGGCAGGTGTCCACCTATGGGGCGGTCGCCCGAAGCGCCGGATTTCCCGGCCGTGCACGGCAGGCGGGGTTTGCCTTGAAGGTCTCTCCCAAGGAGCTGAATCTGCCCTGGCATCGCGTGGTCGGGGCCGGCGGGCGTATCGTATTTCCGATGTCATCGCGGGCGCACAAGGAGCAAGCCCGGCGGCTGCGCGCCGAGGGAGTGTCGATCAAGAACGGCCGCGTGATGTTGTTCGCGATGACCAAACTCAAGGATCTGTAGCTGCGGACTCGATCATTCGGTCCCGCAAATTCGCACTCAGGCGTATTCTGAACTCGCCGTGCGATTCCTCCGAAAAGCGCGGCGCAGCATTCCAGTCGAGCGCCCAGGGCTGTGCCGTGCGCGTGGCGTCGGGCTCGGTCGCGAGACGCGGAAACACATGCGCGTGCAGCGCCGGATCCACATTGCCGAAGATCGCGTAGTTGATGCGCAGGCCCGCGGTGACCGCGAGCAACGCGTCGCCGACCATGGCCATATCGGACAGGAACTGAGCGCGCAGCACGGGCGGCAGCGCATTCAAATGCGGCACGACGGGATCGGGCAACAGCAGGCAGTAGCCTGTGAGCACCTGCCGTTCACCCATGACCACCCAACCCGAACGCAGTCTCGCCACCGCTGCCGGGTAATCCTGAGCGCGGCAGCGATCGACCAGGCCATGGATGACCGTAGGCGGTGTCATGGCCCGAGAGCCTTGGCCACCGCCGCGGCATCGACCGGCGACGCCGAGTTGCCGAAATTCGAGCGCAGATACGTGAACAGTGCGGCGGCGTCCGCCGGCTTCATCCAACCAAACTGCAGCATTTGCGTGGGATAGCGGCCCGCCGGCATGGAGGGAGGTCTCTGCCCCTTGAGCACCCACTGCGCCAATGCCCCGGGGTCCCCGAGCACCACCGGCGATCCGACCAAGGATGGATATACGCCGGGAATTCCCGCTGCGGTTTGCTGATGGCAGGGGACACAGTTGCCGTTGTAGATGCGCTCGCCGAGCTGCGCAGTCGGCGATGCGCCCGCGCTCGCTTCGGGCGCACCCGCCTGGGGGGATCCGGGATGTTTGGCCGGGCAGGCGGCAAGCGCGCCGGCCAGCGCGCACACCAGTAGTACATTTCGTGTCTTCACAGAGTCAATGCTAGCAAAAGGCTCAACGAGGTACCTACCGTCAATCGACGCTCGCCGTCCGTCGATGGCTCAGAACGGCAGCTGCTGCAAGTCCGGCTCGACCCATGCCCTTCGGGCAGCAGCCGAGAACAACACCGATTTCGACCAGTAGGCAAGCAACCATTCCGGACGCCCGTACTCGGACGCGAGCAACTCCCGTAGTGCCTCGTACAGCGCTACGCCGGACCGGCTCACCAGCCATGCGCGGGCAGCCCGCAAAGAGCCGAGCGTGATGGTTTCGTGATAGCCGCCGGTGTCCGTGTTCGGCACGCCGGTGGCCTCGTTGTATGCACGAATCATCCTCGGCATGTCGCGATCAGCGTGCATTTCCGGCTGCCTCAGCAGCCACAGCGCGGCGGCGAAGTGGGCAGCGTGGGTCCACTCGACCTTTGGCAGCGAGCGGTCAAGCAGGCCTCGGCCGATACGTTCGATCTCGGCGTCGGAAGAGAAATGCGGCATCGTTGAGCTCCTTCGGTACACAGCCGCGGCGAAGCTCAGCAAAGACCCCGCCGACGACGGCGGGATTTGTAAGGGTTATCTCTCGGGATTTCGGACCGTTAGGTCTCAGTTCCGGAGTACACACACGCAAATACCGCCTTTGAACGGCATTGTTGTTGTAACTTGCGCATCACGATCCAGAACATTGCATGAATGTAGCGTCGCGTTTTATACAGGTCAAGCCGCGAGCGCCCCGGTGACAGGCGAGGACGATCCGTTCTGCGGCCGGTCCCGACATAGCCGCCTGAAACTTTCTAAATGAAGGGTCGCCTAGCACCTGGCTCAGCGCTTTCAGCTCATTGTCGGAAAACGATTCTAACGAGCTCCGAATGAGCTCATCCATTGTGCTGCCTTTTTCGGTGAACATTTTCGTCATCGCTACGGCTTGTCGATCAAAGCTTCGCGCGCAGCCGAATATGCCGGAGAGACGGAGGATGAAAGCGCTAATAGCGTTGCCAGCAACAATTGACGTTTCATGAGATGGCTCCATCCGTGGCTAGCGTTGAGAAGTAGTAATCCACCTCAAGCTGCGAGTGGCCGCACCCGATCGCTAAATGCTGTGCGTTGGATCCTGCGGCGAGGGCCATGGGAACTCGGACTTGCCGCTGAAGATCGTCTCCACCTCGGCGCGCTTGGATGTCCAATCGTGCCGTTCGATCTCGGCTTCCAGCTGACCCGGCGCCCAGGCGGCGCGGCCTACGAAGATCCGCAGGCCGTCCATGGGCTTGTTGCGGCCGAGCAGCTGGAGCAGCAAGTCACGGTCCGCGCTCAGGTACACGCCATCACAGGCTTGGATCGCGTGCCCGGGCGGCGTGGCGGCGCGCAATAGAAACCACACGGAATCGAAATCAACAGGTCCGCCGAAGTACACCTTGTCGCGCACTTGCGTGAGGCGCTCGATATCGGGAAACAGCCGCGAGACTGGAATCTGCGTCGGTCTGTTGATGATGATGCCGATCGGGCCGGGACCGAGGTTGTTCATCACGAGCACAATCGAGTGCGAAAAAATGGAGTCGGGCAGGTCGTCTCGCGCGACGATCAGGATTGCGTTTAGAGGCTTCGTATCGGCGCCGGATGCCGGCCGCGACGACCCGGACAGGAGCAGAAGAGCGCAGAGTCCTGCTGCCACGCAACGCTGAAGGTATATTCCGCTTCTCACCGGCGACATTCGCCTCCGTGTCATCGGACGTCGTCTGTTGTCGCCGCCCGCTCGCAACGCGCCGCGTCTAACCCTTCCAAGTCCTGAACGCACCCGTATCCAAGTGCACGAAATCCGACGCGCGATAGTACCCGACGCCGCCGCGCTTCAAGTCCAGCGCCCGGGCGGCGAGATCCGCGCAATCGATACCGCTGACGCGCACGTCGATGGCCCTCCCTTCCATGTGCAGACTGTGCTGGGCCACCCCGGTGCTGCGCTCGTGCAGCATGGCGTTGGTCCGCGGAGAACGATAGCCCGAGATCACGCTGAAGGCGGGATCGACGCCGGCGGCGTGGGCGACTTCATGCAGGTAATCCATGAGAGCGGGATCGATGGCATGCCGGTCGCCGGTGCGATAATCCCTCAAGCAAACCTCGATTGCCGACAGCGCCTGAGGCACGTAGGCGCCGTCGCGGAAGTATTCGATGTCCAGTCGCTCGCCCGTATGCAAATTCAGGAGCGCAATGCGCCGGGGAGGGGTCTCGCTGCTGGGCACCGGTACCGGCGCCTCACGGCTCTGCGCCGGCCCTACCAGGAGACCGGCCGCCGACACTCCGGCAAGAGCGCCGCCCGCTTTCAGCACCCGGCGCCTGTTCCAGGTCATGGCGAAGCCTCGTCGGTGAGCAGCCGCCCGCCGTCGAGGGCGAGCACCGTGGCGCGCGGGAAGAAATTGAATTCCGATGCCGAGGCCCAGGTATAGGCTCCCATTTCGCGGCCGATCACGAGATCCCCCACCTCGAGCTTGGGCAGATCCAGATGTTCATTGATGACATCGATGCTGTCGCAGGTCGGGCCGGCGAGCACCGACGGGTAGGTCTTTGCGTCCGGTACCAGCGCCGACACGGGGTAATTGGCGTGATCGTAAACCTGGCCGCTGTAGCTGCCGTACAGGCCGTCATCGAGGTAGTACCACCAACGGTCACCCCGCAGCGCGCGGCCCATGACCCTGGACACCGCGACGGCCGCCGGCGCGGAAATGTACCGCCCCGGCTCCGCGATCACGCGCACTCCGGGTGGAAGCGCCTCGAGCGCCGCGCGAATCGGTGCGCAGAACTCCTCGATCGGCATGCAGCGCTGCAGATAGTCCGCGGGAAAGCCGCCGCCGATATCCAGGATGCCGGGAGCGTGCCCCATCTCCTCGGCCACGAGCATCAACTCGCGGCAACGGGCGATGGCCTCGATGAACATCGCCGGGCCGGATGCCTGCGATCCGATGTGAAACGACAAGCCGGCAATCTTGATGCGCAGCTCGGCCGCCAGCCGCAGGAGATCGGGAACCGCCTGCGGTTCGCAGCCGAATTTGCGCGACAAGTCGCTCCTGGCTTCGGGGCTGCGGAACGAAACGCGAATCAACAGCGAGGATCGAGTGCGGTACTTCACGAACTTGCGCAGTTCGTCGGGATTGTCGATGACGAATCGCTTGACCCCGAAGTTGAGCGCGGTGCGAATGTCGCTGTCGCGCTTGATGGGATGAGTATGAATGCAGCGCCCGGGCGGAATCTTCAAGCGCCGCACCAACTCCACTTCGCCGTTGGTCGCCAAATCGAAGAACGCACCTTCCGCGTGCAGAGTATCGATGACGGAGGCATGCGGCAGGGGTTTGAGCGCATAGTGAAGGTCGACGCGCGGCAGCGCCGCGGCGAGGCGCCGATATTGCCGGCGCACGCGCTGCGCATCGATCACGAATAGCGGCGAGCCGTAGCGCGCCACCAATTGCTTGATCGACTCGACCGCGAACGGATCGGCCGAAGGATCGAGTTCCAATGGTTCGCGGTCGTGCGGAATGAGGTCCAGCTGGGGTTCGGGCACTTAGCTCACACTGAGTTCGAGGGAATCGTCGCCCATGCCGCTGGCGCGCTGCAGGCGATCGAGAATCGCGACCCAGCGTTCGTCGTCGGGCAGGCTTTGTACGAAGATCCGCACGCATCCGGCGCGGTCCAGGGTGCGCAGATGGTTGTAGAGATTGTGCGCATAGATGTCGGGCCTCTTGCCCGCATTGATCCACGTCATATGACGCTGCGTTTGCAGCGGCGGCCGCATCGCGAGCACCGCCACCTTTTCCTCGCGGTCGGCGATCTCGCTGGCGCGCACCTCCAGATCGTCCGAGGGCACGATCTCGAGCGGGGTGGAAGGGGCATAGTGCAGCGCACGATCTCCCGGAGTGCGCGGGGCGGAGCCGCCGATCGCCAGGTTCCCCACCACCTGCACCAGCTGGCTGCGGGTGATGAATCCGGGCCGCAATAGACGCGCCTCGTTGTCGAGACAGGATACGATGGTCGACTCCAGTCCGATCGGCGAATCCCCACCGTCCAGAATGACTTTGACCGCATCGCCCAGCTCGTCGCGCACGTGTTCGGGCTTGGTCGGACTCAATCGCCCGTAACGATTGGCGGACGGCGCCGCGATGCCGCCGCCGAATGCGTTCAGCAGCTGCTGCGCCATGGGATGCGAGGGCACCCGGATGCCGATGCTGTCCTGGCCGCCGGTCACGATGTCATTCACGTTGTCCGCCTTGGGCAGGATCAGGGTCAGGGGGCCCGGCCAGAATTTGGCGGCCAACAGTTCCGCCACCGGCGGCACAGCCGAAACCCAGCGATGCAGGTAGCGCGGGTCGTCCAGGTGCACGATCACCGGATGATCCGGCGGACGGCCTTTCACCTCGAATATCTTGCGCACGGCGGCCGGGTTGGAGGCGTTCGCGCCGACCCCGTAAACCGTCTCGGTCGGAAATACCACCAGGTCGCCGGCGCGCAAGGCTTCGACGGCTTCTTCGATCTCTGTCTGTGTTGCTCTTACCACAGCGGCATAATATCAAGACTGCGACATCAACGATGGGTGCTCGCGCCCGCGGGCGCCCGGATCTGTGCCCCAATAGCGCTTTTTTCCGCGAATGCACCTCTTGACGTTACTTGACGCGGGTGTCAACTGTCGGCGGAAGCATACATTCCATGAACACCAAGTCGAGCCAGCGGCCGAACTTGAATCCCACTTCCCGAAAATGACCGACACGGACGAATCCAAGACTGCTGTGCAAGCCGATCGAGACGACATTGTCGGCATCGATCCCGGCAATCATCACATGCTTGCCCATGGCGGCGGCGCGGGCCAGGAGCTCGACCACGAGCCCTCGACCGACGCCCTGCCCGCGGCGGTCGGCGCGCACATGGACACTGTGCTCCACGCTGTGCCGGTAGCAGGGCCATGCCCGAAACTCACCGAAGCTCCCGAACCCGGTGATGCCCGAGGCGTCCCGCGCCACGATCAGGGGCAAGCCGTGGCCGATCTTGGCATCGAACCAGGTCTCGCCGCGGGCCGACGTGAACTCTTCCTCCGAATACACGGCGGTCGAGTTGCGAATGACCTCGTTGTAGATCGCGAGTATCTGCGGAAGATCGTCGCGGGTGGCGTTGCCGATCACGGTTCGCCCACTGCTCAGTCCAGATACGCCGGAAATTTGGGGAGCGCCTGAAAATCCTGCGGGTCGTGCTGCACGATGAAGCGTGCATGGGTGTTCTTGACGATGGTCTCGATGCGATTCATCGATGCCAGCGTGTCCGCCCGGCTCGCATTCCCGAGCGGCACCCGCATGAATTCACGATTTGTTCTCAAGTGGTATAGGTCTCCCGACAGAATCACGGTGCCGGTCGTCAGAAGTTTGAGCTCGAGCACTTGATGCCCGGCGGTATGTCCGGGAGCGGCGAGAATGCGCACGGTGCCGTCGCCGAACACATCATGGTCGAAGTCGATCATCTGTGTCTTGGCCGTCTTGTAGCCGCTGAACGTCGCGGGGTCGATGCCGTCCGGCGACGGAGTGACGAGCGCCGCATCCAGCTCGCGTTTGTTCAGGATCCAGGTCGCGTCGGGAAATTCGTTGGCGTTGCCGGTGTGGTCCCAATGAAAATGCGAGAAGGCCATGTAGGTGACGTCCCGGGGGCTCAATCCCAGGGTCTTCAGCTGGGCGATGAGAGTCAACGGGACCATCAGGTGTACGCCCGGCGCCATCTCGACTCCGTCCTTGTTCGCGGCGAACTTATCGCCGAGCCCGGTATCCCACAGCAGGATTCCCTTGGGGTGGCGGATAACGAAACAGGGATCGGCGATCTCCCCCGGCTTCCCGTCGTACTCGCCGGTATCGGAGAACTGTCCCATGTCGCTGAACGCGGCGCGACCGCAATCGAGCGCATACAGCCGGACGTCGATGCCCGCCATGGCGCACGCCGGCGCGAGTCCGGTTGCGATGAGAAGCAGCGCCGCCGCCGGGAAAATCGATCTCGCTCTCCGGTCACTCAAGGGTCACCTGCGCTCAAGTTGGGAGCCCTTAGTGTAGCGCCGCGCGCAAACCTGTCCTAGCATGAGCCCATGCCCGGAACGGATCACGATCACCAACCAAGCCACGGACACAGCCACGAGCACGGGCACGGCCACGGGCACGAGCCCAGCACTTTGAGCGCCATGGAGCTGCGCGTTCGCGCCTTGGAGACGGTGCTGGCGCAGAAGGGGTATATCGATCCCGCCGCCCTCGACGTACTCATCGACACGTATCAAACCAAGATCGGGCCGCGCAACGGTGCGCGCGTGGTCGCGCACGCCTGGTGCAACGGCGAGTTCCGTAATTGGCTTCTCCATGACGCCACCGCCGCGATCGCATCCTTGGGTTTCTCCGGAAGGCAGGGTGAGCACATGGTGGCGGTCGAAAATACGCCCGATGTCCACAATCTGGTGGTGTGTACGCTGTGCAGCTGCTACCCCTGGCCCATCCTCGGACTGCCGCCCACCTGGTATAAGAGCGCGCCTTATCGCGCGCGGGTGGTCAAGGATCCGCGCGGTGTGCTCGAGGACTTCGGCGTGTCTCTGCCCGAGACCGTGCGCATCCGCATATGGGACTCGACTGCCGAGGTGCGCTATCTCGTGGTGCCGCAACGGCCTAAAGGATCCTTGCATCTCTCCGAACACGAGCTTGCGGATCTGGTGACTCGCGATTCCATGATTGGGACTGGGTTGCCGCTCGAGGCCACGGTATGAGTTATCACTCGAACGCCGATCTCGGCGGTCAAGACGTGCGCGACCGGGTGAGTCCCGAACCCGAGGGGGAATTATTTCACGCGGACTGGGAGCCGCGCGTTCTGGCGCTGACCCTCGCCATGAACGCCACCGGTCTGTGGAACATCGACGCGAGCCGCGCCGCGCGCGAGACGCTTCCCCACTATCGCGAGCTCAGCTATTACCAGATCTGGCTGGCGGGGCTGGAGAAACTGCTGCATCGAAGCGGCGCGGCGCAGCCGGATGAAATCGACCAAGGCCGGGCGCTGCACGCCGCCGTCGCCGCGTCGAAGGTGCTGCACGCCGGGGAGGTCGCCGCCGTGCTGGCGCGGGGCTCGCCGACGGTGCGCAAGCCGAGCAGCCCCGCCCGCTATGCGCTGGGGATGAGGGTGCGTACGCTGAACGTCGCGCCGCCGCACCACACTCGCCTGCCCGGCTACACGCGCGGCAAGTGCGGCGTTGTCGAGCGAATTCACGGCGCCCACGTGTTTGCCGACACCCATGCTCAGGGACTCGGGGAACAGCCGCAGTGGTTGTACACCGTGGCGTTCGACGAGGCGGAACTATGGGGCGTAGGCCGGCCCCGCCAGGGGTTGACCGTCTCGGTGGATGCCTGGGAACCCTACTTGGAGCCGGCTTGACGAATGCATCGCCCCCGGAGCTTCCCGGCTCTCCGCACGACGATGCGGGTCCTGTGTTCAAAGAGCCCTGGGAAGCCAAGGCCTTCGCCTTGACGCTGCGCCTTCACGAGCGCGGCTTGTTCACTTGGCCGGAATGGGCTGAGGCGCTGGCGAGTGAGATCAGCGGCGCACAGGCGCGCGGCGACGCCGATCTTGGCGACACCTACTATCAGCACTGGCTGCGAGCGCTCGAGAGGCTGGTCGCGCTCAAGGGCGCCGCGTCCGCCGATGAGCTCGCACGCTGCCGGCGCGCCTGGGCGGAGGCCGCTGAACGCACGCCGCATGGGTCTGCCATCGAGTTGTGACCCGGCGTTCGGCCCGGCCTTGACCGGGCCAATCCGCCTTCATCTAGCTTTCACATAGCCGGATTAGCATCGGCCGGGCAAATGTCAATCTGCGGGCGCAATGCCCGCGCCAATTCAAATATTTGAGGAGAAATCGCGTGAACAGAGCATCACTTGCACTGGCTGTGGCCGTCGTACTGGCCGGCGGGGCTCGAGCGGACGATGATCATTTCGGTGGATTCAATTTCAGGCCCGATACCTTGGTGCTCAGCCGTAGTGTGTATGTGGGGACACCCTCCCTGCTGGTACCCGGCGTCACTGTGCTGCCGCCCGGCTGCGTGGCCGGCACGGTCAATGTCCCGCTGGTGGCCGGCGGCACGACGCCCGTGGCCGTTACCTGCACTACGCCCGTTGCCGACGGCACGTTTCCGACCGTCTTCAACAACGCCGCGGTCGACGGCCACTTCGGGATTACCTCGCCGATTTTTCTCGACAACCTGACCACCGACGGCCATCTGCTCGACTCGTTGGCGATCCCGACGGATCAAATCGTGACCAGCTTCAGCTCGAAATCCGAATTGGCAGTGAACCGCTCCGTGGACGGCCGGTCGCTCACCTTCATGGGTTATCGCGGCGGCCCTGGATTTACCACCGCGGCGAACGTGTTCGATGTGTCCAACGGCAATACGCCGGGTCTCATCGACCCCACGAATGCCGCGGTCGGTCAATACTATCGCTCGGTGGCCGAAGTGGATGCGCATGGACATCTCAAGATCACGGAGGGCAACGCCTACAGCGGGGACAATGGCCGCGGCGCCATCAAGGGAAGCGACGGCCTGTACTACTTGGTCGGCAATGACAACAGCGGCAACCTCTCCAAGAAGCAGACCACGACGACCACCGTCGGCCAGGAACTCATCAATGCCACCGGCGCCGAGTTGCTGGTTCCGGGTCAGGCGCCGCCGGTGCCGCCGAACATCGCCAAAATCGGCGACTTTGAGATCACTCAAGTCATCGAGCCCTCCACCGGTCTGCCGTATGCGGCGGACAAGGCCGGCAAGGACGACAATTTCCGCGGCGTGACCATCTTCAACAACACCTTGTTCGTCACCAAGGGCAGCGGCGGAAACGGCATCAACACGGTTTATCAGGTGGGTAACGCGGGCGTTCTGCCCAGCGGCGACACCGCGGCCCTCGCGGCGCTGCCGATCACCATCCTACCGGGGCTTCCCAATACCCTGGCCAGCGGCGTCTCCTCGACCGGCGCCGCGACCCCCGTGGCATTTCCGTTCGGAATCTGGTTCGCGAACGATAAGACGCTGTACGTTTGCGACGAGGGTGACGGAACGCTGGTCAGTCCCGCGGTGAATGGCAATGTCGCGGACGCGGCGACGCTCGCCACCGCCGGCGTGCAGAAATGGAGCCTGGTGAACGGCGCCTGGCAAATGGACTACGTGCTGCAGAACGGCTTGAATATCGGCGTTCCGTACAGTGTGCCCGACTACCCGGCGTCCTTTGATCCGGCCACGGACGGCTGCCGCAACATGACGGGGCACGTCGACCGTGACGGGCTGGTGAGTATTTATGCCGTGACCTCGACGGTCAGCACCAGCGGGGATCAGGGAGCCGACCCGAACCTGCTGGTGAAGGTCATCGACCGGCTCGACGCCACCACCCTTCCGACGGATGACAAGCATCACCCATGGTTGGGCCGTTTCGTGACCCTACGCAGGGCCAAGGCAGGGGAAGTGTTCCGAGGAGTGGCGTTCGCTCCCGAAGATGACGGCGACGATCGGCGGTGAAATCAATTCGGTGAAATCATCCCGGACCGGAGAGGGCTCCGGTCCGGGATCCTAGCGCCGCGAACCGAGGTCTTTAACGCGCCAACGCTGCGGTAACCTCGGGCGGATCCAGCGACTTGCGGATCCAGCTGCCGTCCTTCTGCCGGTCGAGCTCGTAGGCCGGCCAGTAGTGTTTGTCGAGCTTCAAAGTGATCACGTCCGTCTGCCCGTTCCAACTCACCGTCTTCAAGCGCAGCGACGCCCGGTCCGGTTTACCGCCGACCGCCTTGATGAAGGCATCGAGATCGGCGGTGGGCTGATCGTCCACTTCCGTGATGCGGCGTCCCGCATACAGTCCGTAGTGGGTGGCTGGCGAGCCGTAGAAAAAGAACGACACGAACACGCCGTAGGGAGCGATACCGCGCTGCGCCGCCATGGCGCGGTGCGGTGCCTGCAGCGTCGCGCCCGCCCAGATCAGCACGCGATCGAGGTCCCGGCCGTCCAAGGGCACCGTTTTCAACTGCAGGGTCTTTTCGGCGCCGTCGCGCCAGACACTCAAGCGGACCTCGGGATTCTGCACGGCGCGCTCGACCTCGCGAAAGCGATTCACCACCTTGCCGTCGACGGCAAGCAGCAGGTCGCCGGGCTGCAGCAAGGCAGCCGCGGGAGAACCGGCCACCAATCGGTCGATGCCGAGCACCTGCCGGCGCTGCGGATTGTGCTCCTCGAAGCGCCGCACCCACTCATCCGGCAACCCAAGCTCCCGCGCGCCCGCCAAGGACTGCACGTCGAACTCGGCCTCGAAGGAATACAGCGGCCGCCCATTGGCCACCGCGCCCAGCATTTCCGATACCAGCTCCGCAGGCATGCCGCGATTGACCTGTTCGAGCTCGCGCTGCGACTCGAACGCAAAGCTCGACCACAGCGCAAGTACATTGCCTTTCTCGTCCGACAACACGCCGTCATAGTCGCCCGGAGGATTGATGAGGCTCACGGCCTCCAGGTTGCTGTCGCGAAAGCGCAATGTGCGCGACAGCGGAAACTGCACCACGTCGACGCTCGATATCTGGGTCTTCTGCGACAGGATCTTCGAATCGCCGCGCATGCCCACCACCCACACATCGTCCCCGGCGCCCAGGGGCTTGGTGAGCAGGGTGGCGGCGCGCACGGGCGTCGTGCCTATGGATTTCGGATCGTAGGAAACCACGGCCAGATTGTGCAGCGGATGAATGAACACGACTTTGCCCGGCACCTCGACCGTGCCGGCGAAGGTGATTCGCACATCGCCCATGGCGATGGGCACGGTGTTGCGATCGATTGCAACCAGCCCCCGCTCGGCATCCACGATGACGCCCGTGCCGTGGTAGTTCTTCTCGGTGACGCCAGACACGGAATACGGCATGTCGAAGTTCACCATGACCAGCGACGGCGCCAGCCGATCGATGCGCGCGTCGCCGGTCTTGGCGAATTGCGTGGAGGCCGGTTTGACGGCGCTCGATGCGGGCCCGGGGCTGATGCCGACACAGGGCCAGGTTCCGAGAATGTCGTCGCGCTTGCACTTGCGCGCCGGGAACCAGCGCCGATCCATGCGGATGACCTTCAGCTGCTCGGCGCGCGGATCTTCCAGGGTCACGTATCTCACCGGTGCGCGCGTACCATCGGCGAGGTCGGCGAGCGCGGATTCGAAGTCCGCGAGGTTCTCGACCTTCTTGCCGTTGAACGCGCTGATCAAAGCGGCGCGCGGAATGCCGGCGCTGCCGAACACATAGCCGGGATTCGCGACATACACCCCTTTGATGGGCGCGTTGAAATGCCGCGCCTGCTGATAGGAGAGCGTATGCACCACCGCCTCGCCGAATTCGATGTATTCGTCGGCCGTGATCGCATTCAAGGATTGCACCGTGAGCGCATGCCGAAGCGTCTCGCGGCCGCGCCGCACTTCGACGTTGATCTGCTGGCCGACGTGTGCGTCGAGCACATCCTCGAGCGCGAAAAACTCGGGGATGGGTTTGCCGTCGATGGCCACGAGAATGTCCCCGGCCACGAGCACGCCGTCGGCGCCCGAACCCGGCTGTACGTCCTCCGCGACCAGCATGCCGGTCAATTTCGGGTAGCTGCTGCGCATGCGCGCTTCGGTGTCCGGATCCAGCCCCAGGCGCCGCAGCTCATCGTAGGGCGTGTACTTGAACACCGTCTCCAAGGTACCGCGCGGCACGGGCTTGCCGGCCTCGATGTACTTGAGGGCCCGCGTCACGGCCGTCAGCGGCAGATAGAAGCTCGAGGCGGCGCCCGTCGCGCCGCCGGCGTTCAGCGCCACCACCCGACCCTCGATGTCGATGACCGGCGATCCCGAGGAGCCGCCGGAAGTGCTGGAGGCGGCTTGATAGTAAAAGGTATTGAAATCGTTGTACTTGCCGTAGCCGTACTCCGGCGCTTCTCGATCCAGCCGCGCCAGAGTGCCTGCCAGTATCGAGAGCTGCTCGCCGGCGTCGTTGCCCACCACGCGGATTTCTCGGCCGATGATCGCCCCCGCCGGATACAGCGGCAACTCGGCGGGCTGAATGAATTTGAGTTTCGCGGGATCGTAGCGATAGATGCCGAAGTCGTGGATGGGATCGCGATACACGGGATACAGCTGCACCTCCTCGCGATTCAAGAAGATGGCCTGCGCGGTTACCGGGCCCGGTGTCACCACGTGCCGATTGGTCAAGATGAGACCGTGCTTGGCATCGATGACGAAGCCCGTGGCCTGAGCCGTCGCGTTCCATTCGGTGTCGAAGGCGCGCGTACAGTCGATTTGAATGGTGACGACGCCGCTCGCGATTCTCTCCAGGGTCTGAGCCCAGTTGGCGGGCGAACTCGGAATGCCGGGCGCCGGCACGGGGGCAGGGGCGGGGTGCGCGGCAGCTGCCCTCGCGGACGCGGACAACACCAATGCAAACAGAAAAATTGCGCTACGGGGCATGCCGGTCCTTGGGGTTAGAATTTGATCAGTGCCCGTGATCGGACAATATGAGGAGCCATACGGTTCCTAACAGGGCGAAGCTCAGCATCACGGCGGCGGACCCCATGTCCTTGGCCATGCCCGCGAGGGGATGGCGCTCGGTACCGGAACGATCGACCACCGCCTCGACCGCGCTGTTGAGGATCTCGACGACCAGGATGAGCAGCATGGGGCTGACCAATAAGGCGCGCTCGACGCCCGAACGGCCGAGGTACAGGCCCGCCGGAATGACCAGCAGCGACAAGGCCACCTCCTGGCGGAACGCCGCCTCTTCCCGCCAGGTGTACCGGAATCCTTGAAAAGAATAGCCGAAAGCTCGCAGCAGCCGCGTAATTCCGGTCGGTTTGATTCTATCGCTCATTCAAGCGGCGGGTTTCCATGCCAAATCCAGTTGTTTCGCTGCGCGTACGTCATCGAGCCGCCGCACCGGCATTGTATGCGGAGCCGATGAGAGTTTCTCGGGCTCTTGTTCCATTTCCCGCCGGATCGCGATCATCGCGTCACAAAAATGGTCGAGTTCCTCCTTGGTCTCCGTTTCGGTGGGCTCGATCAACAGGCATTCGGGCACCAGCAAGGGGAAGTACGTGGTCGGGGCGTGAAAGCCATAGTCGAGCAATCGCTTCGCCACATCCATGGCGGTGATCTGATAGAGCCGGTTTTCCCGCTTCAAGGTGATGATGAATTCGTGGCTGGCGCGGCGCGTGGGATACGCCGCCTCGAACCCCGCCGCCTGCAATCGCTTCATCAGGTAGTTCGCATTGAGCGCGGCGAATTCCGCCACCCGCACCATGCCCTCGCGGCCGAGCAGCCGCATGTAGACATAGGCGCGCAGATTCACTCCGGCATTGCCCATGAATCCCGACAACCGACCGATCGACTGCGGCAAATCGCGTTCGGTCAACCACCGGAACCTCGCCCCTTCCTTGCCTACGATCGGCAGCGGCAAGAACGGCCGCAGGCGCGCGCCGACGCCGACCGCCCCGGAACCCGGACCGCCTCCGCCGTGCGGGGTCGAGAAGGTCTTGTGCAGATTCATGTGGATGACGTCGAAGCCCATGTCTCCCGGGCGAACCTTGCCGAGAATGGCGTTGAGATTGGCGCCGTCGTAGTACAGAAGCCCGCCGGCTTCATGCACGATGCGCGCGACCTCGGCGATCTTGTGCTCGAACACGCCCAACGTGGAGGGATTCGTCAGCATGATGCCGGCGGTCGCGGGGCCCACCGCGGCTTTCAACGCGTCGACGTCGACGTCGCCGTTCGCATCGCAGGGAATCTCCTTGACCGTGCAACCGCACATCGCGGCGGTCGCGGGATTCGTACCGTGCGCGGCCTGCGGCACGATGATCTCGGTGCGCCCCAAATCGTTGCGCGCGCGGTGGTAGGCGCGAATCATCGCGACTCCGGCGAATTCACCTTGCGCGCCCGCCATGGGCGTGAGGCTCACCGCCTGCATGCCGGTGATCTCCTGCAGCATCTCTTGCAGCTCGTACATGCACGCCATGAAACCCTGCGGCTCGGGGCCGAGCGGATGCCTTCCCAGGAATTCCGGCAGCATGGCGAAGGTGTTGCACGCCTTCGGGTTGTACTTCATGGTGCAGGAGCCGAGCGGATAGAAGTGCGTATCGATGGAGAAATTCATCTGCGAGAGCCGGGTGAAATGGCGCACCACCTGAAGCTCCGAGACCTCAGGCAGCGCGGGCGGTGCGGCGCGCCGCAAGTGCGCGGGAATGTCGGCGGTTCCCGCGACTCGCGGCGGGTATTGCGTGACGGCTCCTCGTCCCGGCCGGCTCAATTCGAATATCAGCGGTTCTCTCGCTTGCAAATCGGCCATGATGTTCCTCGTCTGAAAGCTTGTCTTGCGGGTGAGCCGCGTGCGCTTAAGCCGCGGCGCGCGACGGATTCATGATGTCGGCCAGGGCGCCGGCATAGGCGTCGATATCCGCGGCCATTTTGGTTTCGGTGGCGCATATCAGCAGGGCGTTCCCAAGTTCCGGATAGCGGTCGGTGAGGTCGAGACCCCCGAAGATCCCACGGCGCGAGAGCGCGCCGAGCACCGGCGCCACCGGCCGATCCAGGATCAAGACGGATTCATGAAAGCGCGGCGCCGAAAAGGCCGGCTTGATCCCGGCGATTCTGCTCAACGCGGCCGTCAAATCGGCCGTGCGCTGCATGCTGGCCGCGGCCACGCGTTCCAAGCCGGCGGCGCCCAGCAGCGACATGTAGATGGTCGCGGCCGTCACCAAGAGGCCCTGATTCGTGCAGATGTTCGAGGTGGCCTTGCTGCGCCGGATATGCTGCTCGCGCGCCTGCAGGGTCAGACTGAACCCGGGGCGCCCGTCCACATCCACGGTGCGTCCGACGATTCGCCCGGGCATTTGGCGCACGTACTGCATGCGTGTCGTCATGAATCCGAAGTAGGGTCCGCCCGCCGACAGGGGCACGCCGAGCGGCTGGCCCTCGCCGCAGACGATGTCGGCGCCTTGAACTCCGCCCTGCCGCTCGCCCCACTCGCCCGGGGCTTTCAGCAAGGCCAGCGAGATGGGGTTGACCACTGCAATCACCAGAATGTTGTTCCTATGCGCCCAATCCGTCAGCTGGTCTACCTCTTCCAGGCAGCCGAAGAAATTCGGCTGCTGCAGCACCAAGGCGGTGACGTCCTGGCCGCTGTACGGCTCGAGGGCCGCGAGCAGCGTGCGCCCCGCCGTTCGATCGAAATCCACGGGCTCAAATACGATGCCTTGATTGCCCGCGATCGATTGAGCCACTTGCGCGTAGGTGGGATTCACCGTGCGCGGCACGAGAATTCGCCGCGAATTCGCCGCGCGATTCGCCCGCACCGCCATGAGACAGGCCTCGGCCAGAGCCGACGCGCCGTCGTACAACGAGGCGTTCGACACTTCCATTCCGGTGAGCGCGCACATCATCGATTGATACTCATAGATCAATTGCAGGGTGCCCTGACTCGCCTCCGCCTGGTACGGCGTGTACGCAGAATAGAATTCGCCGCGCGTCGTGATGGCCCACACCGGCGCCGGGATGTGATGCTCGTAGGCTCCCGCGCCGATGAAATTCAACGGCCGGCCGTCGCCCGCCGCGCGCTCGGCCATCAGCCGCCCGAGTTCCATTTCGCCGAGCGCGGTCGGCACGCCGAGCGTGCCTGCCCGCAGTCCGCGGGGAATCTCATCGAATAAGTCGTCGATCGACTGCACGCCGATCGTCGCCAACATGCGGGCGATGTCGTCGGGCGTGTGAGGAATGAATGCCATGCCGGCGGCTCCTTCAGTGGGCTTCGTCGGCCAGGTACTTTGCATAGTCCGCCGCGCTCATGAGTGCGGCGTCGTCCAGACTCGAGGCCGTCTGCACGCGGAACAACCACCCGGCCCCATAGGGGTCCTGGTTGAGCAGCTCCGGTTGGGTCGCCAGCGCCGAATTGCTGGCCGTGACCTTACCGCTCACCGGACTGTACACATCGGAGGCCGCCTTGACGGATTCGACCACGGCGCAGGCTTCGCCCGCCTTCACGGCGCGGCCCACTTCCGGCACCTCGATGAATACCAAATCGCCGAGCGCGCCTTGCGCATGTTCGGAAATGCCGATTTCCACCGACCCGTTCGAACCTGGCCGCACCCACTCGTGGCTCTTGGTGTATCGCAAATCGCTCGGTATGTTGCTCAATGTAACTCCCCCTCATGGCTTATTCGGAATCAACGCCTTCCCGTGTCGCACGAACGGCGGTTTGACGACGCTCGCGGCATGCAATTTGCCGCGGATCTCGACCTGCACACTGGGTGCGGCAGTTTTCGGCACGCGCGCCAGCGCAATGGATCGATTCAAAGTGGGTGAAAAGGTTCCGCTGGTCACTTCGCCGGCGGGCACGATCTTCTGGTGGCTGCGCAGCACGCCGCGCTCCTCGAGGAGCAGGCCGACGAGCTGCTGACCGCCGGCCACGCGCAGTCCCTCGAGCGCCCGGCGCCCGATGAAATCGCGCTCGACCGGCTCGAATGCCACCGTCCAGGCCAAACCCGACTCCAAGGGATGGTGGCTTTCGTCCATGTCGTTGCCGTACAGGTTCATGCCGGCTTCCAGGCGCAGGGTATCCCGCGCGCCGAGACCCGCGGGCTGAATGTCTTGCGCGCGCAGCGCATTCCAAGCCTTGGCGGCATCGACGGCCGGCAGCATGACTTCGAAGCCGTCCTCGCCGGTATAACCGGTCCGCGCGATGAACCACGAATCGAACTGTGCGCCGAAGAAGGGCGCCAGACTCAAGGCCGAGGCGCGCCCGGCCGGCCCCTGCCCCGATGCCGCCAGCGTCTTCTCCCGCGCATTCGGACCCTGGATCGCGATCATCGCGAGGTCGTCGCGCTCGGCGACGTTCACAGCAAAGGGCTGTGCATGCCCGCGGATCCACGCGAGGTCCTTGCCTCGGGTTCCGGCGTTGACCACCATCCGAAACCAGGTGTCCGACATGAAGTAGACGATGAGATCGTCGATCACGCCGCCTTCGGGCAGCAGCATGCAGGAATACAGCGCCTTGCCGGGGGATTTCAAGCGGCCGACGTCGTTGGCCAACAGGTTGCGCAGAAACTCGCGGACTCGCGCGCCCTGCAGATCGACCACGCCCATGTGCGAGACGTCGAACATGCCCGCGTCCCGGCGGACCGCGTGGTGCTCTTCGATCTGCGATCCGTAGTGCAGCGGCATTTCCCAGCCGCCGAAATCGACGATTTTCGCACCCTGCTGGACATGGGTGTCATAGAGCGCGGTCTTCAGGCCCATCGCAACCTCGCGGCAAGAGAACGAAGCGACACTGGCACTCGCGTGCCATGCCCCTCTGTCCTTTTGACCTGAGAGATCGCGCGCCCTCGTGAGCGCTGCTCCCCTTCGGTGGATCGCCTAAGCGCGACCGCTCTCCAGAGATCGCGAGAGTCTGCCGTTCGTGTGCCTGAGCGTTTCCGGGCGGTTGCGCCTTCGGCGGTCCTGGTCGAAAGGACTCTCTCCAGACAGCTCTTATCGCGATCGGTGCATCATACACCAACACCGAACCTGCTGCGGACCAGGGGCCTATCCGCCCGACTTCTTCGCCGGCCAGCCAAGCTTGCTCAGCTCCGCGACGATGACGTCGCGATGATCGCCCTGAATTTCGATGATGCCGTCGCGCACGGTACCCCCGGATCCGCAGCGCTTCTTGAGCCGGGTGGCCAAGGAATCGATGTCGGAGGGGGACATCGGCAGCCCGGTGACCGTCGTGACACCCTTGCCTGCCCTGCCCTTGATCTCCCGTCCCACGCGCACCGCGGCGGGTTTGGCGGCCCCGGGGACTCCCTTGGGACACACACACTCACGCACCGGCCTGCGGCAGTTGGGGCAGAGGCTGCCGACCCCGGTTGAATAAATGATTCGATCGGCCATTCCCGTATTATGCCGATGGGTTCGCTTTCGCCAAGGACCAATCATGGGCTTTACAGATTCCGTCTCATTGCACGGGCGGCACGTGTCGCTCGTGCCGCTCGAGGTTTCGCATCACGATGACCTGGTCGAGGCGGTGAAAGACGGCGAACTGTGGGAGCTGTGGTACACCACCGTCCCCGGACCGGACGGCATGCGTGCCGAAATCGAGCGGCGCCTGGGATTGCAGCAGCGAGGTTCGATGATTCCCTTTGCCGTCATCGATGAACCCACAGGCGAAGCGGTCGGCATGACCACCTTCATGAATATCGATGCGCTCAACCGGCACGTGGAAATCGGCTCGACGTGGTACCGCAAGCGCGTGCAGCGCAGCGCACTGAACACCGAGTGCAAGCTGATGCTCCTGACTCACGCCTTCGAGCGGCTGAACTGCATCGCCGTGGAATTCCGCACGCATTTTTTCAACCACCGGAGCCGTGCCGCCATCGAGCGATTGGGCGCAAAATTGGACGGGGTATTGCGGCAGCATCAAATCGGGAGAAACGGCACCCTGCGCGACACCTGCACGTACAGCATCCTGGATTGCGAGTGGCCGACGGTCAAAATGCATCTGACGCATCGACTCGAGCGGCAGGGGCCTGTCTGAGCCTTCAGACCGGCTCTTAGGGGGCTGCAACTTTTCCCGGCCGGCGGTGTTTTGAGTCTAAACGAACACACACCCGTGCAACATCCATCCCCCGGCTCCGACCGATCAACCGAGTTCACGACGTTCATGCGTGCGTATCAGGATATGGTTTTCTCGACCGC
>Ga0210391_10000310_pt1 | contig 55771 bp, 51 predicted proteins | sample IncBWC12OmetaG_FD_160573 | JGI IMG/M metagenome (GOLD analysis project Ga0210391, IMG submission 160573) | Forest soil microbial communities from Barre Woods Harvard Forest LTER site, Petersham, Massachusetts, United States - Inc-BW-C-12-O ...
GCGCGTTGCCGTCACCCATGGTCAGAATGCGAGCACCGAAGACCTTTTCGTAGTAGCGAGCCGATCGCTCGACGTCGGCGACGGTAAGAAAATGCGCGATGCTGATCCCCTCGCGCGGGGGCATCTCATAGCTCTTCTGTTCGATTTGTACGGCGTTCATTGACGACTCCTTTCGGGACTCCTTGTATCCGTCAAGCCCGCTGCACTGTCAACCGTGATCATCAGGCCAAATGGACTGAGTGATTAACGCCCTTACCGGAGAAGTGGGTCCCGGAATCCAAGTTACCGGTAATCGGGCACTGACGGAGTACTGTCAACCTGTCCAGTTGTCCGGGATGAGGAGTTTGTGTAAGCGACACAACTGGATTCGGGCCAAGGCACTCTGCGTCCAAATGGCCTCAAACTACAATCGTGCGCACGACGCCAAAGATCGCATGGATTCTGACTGTGGCACTGCTCGCCCGAGTATGTTGCGCTCCTGGCACTTCGGCTGAACAACAACCCAACGTCCAGCAGATCTTCCGACAGTTTCAATCTGAGGAAACCAGCAGAAACGCCGAAATACAGTTGATGAATTTAGCTAGGGGCAATCCCAGGGCTAGGCGTTTCCTGGCCCTCCAGCTTCCAGTAATGATCGCCAAAGACCCCAGGGGCACACCTGAATATTACGAGAAGCACCTCACGCTCAGTGCTACATGGTGCAACGCTGTGGAACTTGCCGCGGAATTGAAAATCGCGGAGGCCGCACCTGCGCTTGCGAAGTGGGTTGGTCTCAGCAAAGATCCGTCCATGAGTCTTGGCTCCGGAGAACTTTTTCAGCACCCGGCAGCCATCGCCCTGGTTAGAATTGGCGACCCATCGGTACCCGCTCTCACGTCGGTTCTAAACGAAGGCGCCGAGTATCAGCGTTCGAGCGCGGCCGACGCCTTGATCGAAATCAACTCCGCTAAATCAAAGGCGGTGCTCCGGAAATATAGCTCGCAAGGCCACGATCGCAAACTGGCCCAGGATATCCAACGCAGTTTGGAAGTCATAGATCACAATCGCCTTCTCCTCTCAAGTCCCGATTAACTACCTATCGGGAGTTAGGTTGAGACCAGCCGTGGTGTACCATCCTATTCGTTACCTTCGCAACGACGACCATGATCAAACAGATTAAAGCGCTAGCTCTGGTTTTCGTACTCGCGGTCGTCGCCCCGTGCTTTGCCGCTGGTGATCTGAACATCGGCACGTGGAAGCTCGACGAGGCCAAGTCTCGAATTCCCGCTGGAGCTCGCAAGGACCTGACTGTCGTATACAGAATGACTGGCGACAACGTGAAGGTTACCGTGGATGGAGTGGATAGCCACGGAAAACCGATTCACACCGAGTGGACAGGAAAATACGATGCCCAGGATTATCCGATCACCGGTGATCCTGACTCCAATACGCGGTCTTACGCGCGTATCAGTGATCACACCTTGGACCTGAACGAAACTGAACGTGGACGAGTCACGAGGGTCGCCCGTATCGACATCTCACCAGACGGGAAGACGCTTACGGTAATGACCACTGAACTTGAGGGGGGAACCCGAATAAAGGGGACAACCTTGCAATACTACGAAAAACAATGATGTGCTTCCGGCTGCCTGATTAACGCGCAGACCGGAAAAGTGGGTTCCAGCACGATCGTGCTGCATCTCGGGTTACGGGTGGAATTCCTCCACGTATTTCGGCTCACCAAGCAATTCCAATTCAGCACCGCTGCCTGTGAAAGAAACGGTCACTTGATTTTGCCACATTGCCTGCAAGCGCAATTCAAATGCGCCTTTGTAATGCAGAGGCACCGGAATTTCATTTTCCAAAACGTCTTCCCCCATTCGAATCTGGCCGGTCGTCAGATTCACAGGAAACTCCGAAAACGAACCGTCCACCCTCGCCTGATGTATGTGAAGCACCGCCTTCTGGACCCAGCCAGTGCCCGAATCACAGCCCGGCGCACCGTCACTCTGGTGTATATAAACCGATGAGAAATGGAGTTGCGCTTCACCCTGCGAGATTGAGACAGCGGCGAGGACAGAATCGTGAATTTCGATGGCGCGGTTCCCCATGACAACAATCACTGTGAAGTCATCGCATCGCAGTTGTCAATCGGCGCTGGTGCATAGGCCCTGATTAACGCCCAAACCGGAGAAGTGGGTTCTGGTACGAACTTTTCTGGTAATCCGTGTATAAGGTCGTCGGCATTGTCAATTCGTTTTGGGAGACACCCGTAGCATTCGAGCCCGAACGTGAGCTCCGTTCTTGCGAGAATTCCATTGCGACTGTCGACCAAGACTCGGTTCCCGAATCCGACGGTGGAAGTTGTGCTCCACCAACCATGTATTCGATCTTCAACCGCAGACCATGATTCCTTCTCCGGACTCCCTTTTCTGTTACAAAGGGAGGCAGGGCGCCCAATCAACTGATCGATGGAGTTTCCTCCACCATCGGATTACTCGGGCTACCCTGCATGCGAGCCGGCGGGACCGGTTGAGCTGCTTCGCGCAGCTTCCAGTACAACCGCACCGCCAACTTTCGTGCCAGAGCTACCTTGGCCACCGCACTGTGGCCGCGGCGAAATTTCAACCGCTGATAATCCCGCCGCAATTCTGGATCCGATTGCGAGGCTGTCTGAGCGGCCTGGACGAGCAAGTAGCGCATCATCGAATTCCCTTGCTTGCTGATCGACCCCAGCCGCTGTTTTCCTCCGCTGCTTTCTTCGGTCGGATTCAAACCAAGATAACTCACCACTTGCTTGCTGCGCCGGAAACGGTTGACCGGTCCGATGGTCAGTACGAAAGCCAGTGCGGTAACCGGTCCCACTCCGGGCTGCTTCATTAACTGGATCGCTTCGGGACGGCGCTCTGCTTCTTTCTCCACCGCCTGATCCAAGTCTGCGATCCAAGGATTGAGCTGGTCGAGTAGTTGCAGCAGTTCTTGCCGGCGCCGGCAGGCCCAGGGATCCAGCGCCAAGGCTTCTAGTTCTTGGCGGCCCATCCGGCTCCAGAGCTTCCTCTTCCGGCAAAGCCCCTGACTGATGGCCAGGCCGTGGAGCTGGTTCATCACCGAGGTTCGATAGCGAACCAACTTGTGCCGATGCCGCAACAACTGACGAAGATCCCGTTCCGTTGGCGAGGGCACCCAGATCCGTGGGAACCGATCCGTGAGCAGTAGATCGAGGATGTGTAGGGCATCGCGCGAGTCGGTTTTCTGCTTGCGCACCCTTGCCGCAGCGATCGCGGCCGCATCCCCGATCCAAAGTTCATGGCCGTAGCGAGCCAGGACCTTCTCGAACCACTGCGCGCGGATCGTTGCTTCTACTCCCACACGAGCCGAGGTCGGAAGCGAAGCATAAAACCTCTCGGCTTCTCCCGGCTCGTGCTCCAAGCGGCGCCCGACAATCTCGCCGGTTGTTGGATCCAGCATGCCAATTTGCTGGAAGCGTGTGTGAAAATCACAGCCTATAATGATCATCGCTCGGCTCCTTTCCTCCGAGCCTTGGTCGATTCGTCATCGCCAAGTCTACTCGCTCGAGAGGAGCCGACGACCTTATCCAATCAACTAACCAAGAGTTGACCGCGTGGGAGAACAGGTTCCGCCCCGAAGAGGTGGCGCGGCGGTGCGTTAACTGTTGGAGCTGGTCGAGATCGAACGTGGTCGAATACTGTTGGCCTCCGGGGGCCACCACCATGATCTTGACATTCCCCGGCGCGAATTGGTCCGCATCAAAATGTAGGAGTGCATCAACCCCATCGAAGTTCGCGCAAGCAGCACTCAGCACCGTCAGCTTCCTGTAGCTGATTGGGGACGCCTGAGAGACTCGAAAATCGAATCCATGCAGGAAATCTTCCCACGTTTTCCCCGCCGGAGGATTCTGCGGTGGCTGCCCGAACCCGAAGGTAAATGTGCCGCAAAGCAGGATTCGCACAATGGCCTCGTCTGGGTGCGAGGCATATTCCTGCTCGGCGTCGAGCATGCGGTAGTTGGCCCAATGTTCCTGCGAGAGCCGAGCGACTAATTCATATGGCGTGCGAAATTCGATCAGGTGAACGTCCGGCCCGACGTCGGGAGGTTTCAAATAATGGACATACCTGTCGAAAAAGCCTTGCCGTTTGTCGGGGTTTTGGCCGAGCAAGTAAGCTTCGTCAACCTGTTCCGAGCTGAGGGGATGGTGGAAGGCGCGTGCGTCCGCCGCGAGAAAGATGCAAAGGATTAGCAACAATGCAATCTTTCGAATCATCGGTCTCCTGCCAGGGAGTCTAGGTCAAATCGCCGAACGACTCAATAAGCACCTCGGAGGAGCATCGATGCGGCAAACATTTTTCACATCTCTTCAATTGGCTCTCTCCGGATTAACGCCATCAATTGGACGATTAAGGCGTTACCGGTAAAGTGGCTTCTCGTACTCAAGCTACCGGTAATCCAACGAATCAAGAGTTAGGCAGGGGTGGCCAATTCGTTGAGTCGATGGCCGAAGCAGCGTACGATGCGCAACTCGAAGGTCTAAATGGAAAAAATCTGTCAGGAGGTGTGCATTGAGAATTCAGGTTTTGCGGATTTTGGCGCTCGTGCTGGTGTGGGTGGCGGCACTTCCGTGTCGGGCACAGGACAAAGTTACGATTCTTTATGATGCATTCGGAGAATCGAAAGAGTTGACCAAAGACTGGGGATTCTCTGCTTTGGTCGAGCACGACGGCATGCGGATCTTGTTTGATACAGGTGGTAATGCCGCGATTTTCGAACACAACGCGAAGGCTCTGGGCGTGGACCTGACGAAACTCGATTTTGTGGTGATATCGCACCGGCACGCAGACCACACGACGGGGCTGAGATATGTGCTGAGCGTGAATCCGCACGTTACGGTGTATGTGCCTGCGGATGGAGCGAATGGGTTTGGAGGCGCGCCAATTCCGGATGCGTTTTTCCGAGCGGATGACAGTTTGCCGACGAAGATGCGGTATTTTGACGGGAGGGAGCCCGCGCATTTGACATTCGGCAAGCTGTATGACACCGGGAATTTTGTGTTGGTGAATCAATTGACTGAAGTTTCGCCAGGTATTTTCCTAGTACGGACTGTTTCACAGAAAACAGGGAGTCTGGAGCTTCCGGAGTTGACGCTGGCGATCAAAAGATCGGCTGGACTGCTGCTAGTGGATGGATGCTCGCACGCCGGGATCGAAGCAATTCTGGGAGCGACAAGCGCGGTGGATCCGAGGACGGAGATCGTGTTCGGGGGATTACATCTGGTGACGACGCCGTTGGTGGAGATTGATGCGTTGGTGGAGAACTTAAAGACGAAGTGGAACGTGCAAAGGATTGCGCCGGGACATTGCACAGGAGAGCCTGCATTTGCGCGATTGAGGAAGGCGTACGGGGAGAACTATTTGTACTCGGGTTTGGGAACGACGGTCGAACTCAAGTAAACGAGACATGCACGATGATCAATAAAGCCCCTCGTATCCAAAGTCCTGATTAATGCGCAAACCGGTAACGTGGGGGCAGTACTGGGCTTTTCCGTGGCGACTTGAGTCGTTCGCAACCATCGTTGAGCTGCGTTGGCGCGCTCCCACACTCTGTTATCGAAGCGACACGAGAGGATGTTCGGGCCGTGTTGTAACTTCAGCTAAATCAGTCTCCGCGAATGGCACCTTGTCTGCTTCGTTCCCATGGCGAGGCGCAATGTTCAAATTAGTCCCGCTTGCGTTGTCCGCTCTCTTCGTGCTTGGCACCGCCACAGCAGGATCGCATCCGGATACCTGTGTATGCTCTCGGTACGCGCCCCACAAAGGGCCGAAACCGAGCACACCCCTTACTGTCGTCTACACGAACAAGCACTACCGCTTTCGCTTTTATCTGCCCCAAGACTGGAACGGCTTTTCGATCGTCGCCAACAGTTGGACGGGAGGCGTTCACGATAAAAACGGACAGATTGTTGCCGATATGATTGAGTGCGGCCCTCAAATCAACATCCGGAACCCACTTTGGACGGGAGACAGACCGTACAAGGACACATTCCGATCATGGTATTCACACACGCGCAGTGGAAGCTGGCCGCGAAGGAACAGATGTCAGTCAGCACAGCACCCCTCCCTCCCATCGAGATCGGTCGAAATCGTAAGTATGTATTTGCCCTTCCGCCGCGTTGGAGTGTTGGAGATCAGCTCGGTTACGAAGAAGTCATCGACGTGATTCAACAGAATCCTCTGCAAACTTTCTAACTCTTACCGGAGAAGTGGGTTCCAGTGCGCACTGTCCGGTAATCCGACCTGCTGATCTCCAGACTAGACCTCACTATTTTTTCGGATGCGATGAGCTGTACTCGAAGGAACCCATCACGAGTTGTGCCTCGTCGCTATCCATCGCTTCTAACTCAGCGCCGACGAGTTCCTTGATTGCGATGTCTTTGGCCCGAAAGTAGTATGTTTTGCCACTTTCCGCCGTGAAGTGGAGCGCAGCCGTCGTTCGCTTCTGGGGATAGTTCAGGATGACATCCATTTGCCACTCCGAACAGAGGTGGTGTTCGCCCGGCTCAACATACACGAAGAAATACGAGTTTCCGTGAGTCGCGCCGACCCAATTCCCGTCGATGCCGAAAAGTGTCGTCGGTCTCGGCCTCGAATCGAAGTGAAGGTCGTCCTGCAAGAAATAGACCAGCGCTTTGCCGGGCTCGGGTTTCGCAGCGTGCGAGTCCTTCTCCGTCTTGACTTCAAACTCGGCTTTCGTCTGACTGCAACCAGGAGCACTCTGTGCGTGGATTCGTCCCACCTGGACCACCGAGAACAGCAAGACGAAAATGCTCAATCGCGTAATCATGCGGCACCTCGAAGTCTTCTGAATATGGAACGTATTCGGAAGGTAATCCGTTACGGAGCGCTCCGGTAGGTCCTGATAACGCGGAATCGAGTACAGTACTAGGGAAGGACATATCCGATAATCCGACCAATCAGGTGTTGGCTGCGAGTGTGATATTTTCAGGGTGAAGTTTGGAGCTTTCGGCTGAGATAGAGGTCCGATTAGCATGATGCGTCCCAAGGTTTACCTTCTTCACCGTCGGGTTCCGCCACTGCGACAGCAATGGTCTCAGCATGGACATCCAGACCAACAAATCGTATTTTATGCGTAGGACCGACTCTCCTTTCGCTTGCGGCTCTGCGCTGTTGGTTCCAACGACTCACAGCGTAACCCGCGCACCGTGAAATGGAAGTCGGTCTTTGTATTTTCCGTGGCATGACCGACCTTGAGTCGGTTCGTCCATGATGACTAGTGGGCGAACGCCAGAAACAGCCAGAAAAACATCAGAAATAGACTTGCTCCAAATATTCGCCTAATAAGTTGCGACCTCAACCGAAACACAGTCAGCAGGATCAGAATAACGCACAGGATGAGATTGGCTGCTCCGACAGTTCCGCGGGGACCAAATCGGACGTACACGGATTTGGTGAGCACGACGGATGAAAACGATACGAACAGGCAAATCGTGCTGATCGTATGCCCTGCGATCAATGAAAATGTATAGAGTGTGCGTTCTTGGTTCTGCCCGGAGCGCAACGCCGAGCTCCAGAACAATCCGTCTGCCAACGCCATGCCCAGAATTAACAAATACAGCACCACGACGAGCGGATCCATTAGCTCACCTCGGACCATAACTAGACAGATTCAAGGCGTTCAAGAGAAACGTGGCCTGTTCCCTGTGTAGCCGAACTCGATTCCGTCGCTCTCGATCATGTTTGTAACATAGGTAATGCTACTAGCGGTCGTTGGACGACGAAATCCGAGAAGAACTCCGGCGAAGCGCCTGATTAACGCGCAACCGTCCATGTGGGTCCTGGAACGGACTTCTCCGGTTATCCGACTCATCAGGCGTTACCGTGGAACGTGATATAAAGCTTGGAATTGGCAAGTAACGAGGCCTATGAGCACTCTTACCAAGGGACGCCTGTTGTGGTTGCTCTTGTCGTTTGCGGCTATGTGCGTGGCTGCCTGCGCCGTTTTCGGTTGGCTTAGAGCCGTAGGTCGGGTCCGCGATGTTGGAGCGTTCAAAGTCCCTTCCGGAGGAATGTGCCCAACGATATGCACAGGCGAAAGAATTGTGGCTGATATGGACGCGTACCGTACGAGGAGTCCAGAGCGCGGTGAGCTTGTCTTACTGAAGCTTCCTGAAACGCAAGCGTTGTTCATCAAACGCGTGATCGGAGTGGCGGGAGACACGGTCGACGCCGGCCCAAAGAACGAGGTCATGGTCGATGGAAAACCATTGAGCCCTCCAAGAACTTGCGGAATTCCCGTTCTGGAGCAGAACCCATCCGACGAGTTACTCAACTTCCCCTCAACGACGGTGCCCAAAGGATTCTTCTTTGTTGTTGGGGACAATCTCGCCAATAGCCGCGATAGCCGTTTCCCCGGGTTTGGCTTGGTAAGCGTCGATCAACTGCGAGGAAAGCCTCTCTTTCTCTATTGGTCGCCAGGCCAGTCCCGCATCGGTTGCCGAATACAATGAAAATCTCCGTCGTCGCCTGCAACATTCAGTTGGCGCCACGCATTAAAAGGACTTCGTGCCCGAAAGTTCACTCGCCACAGTGGTAGTGGCGATCAGCCAAGTGTGAAGACCACTCTCGGTTTACCGGGTGCGCTCCAATACCGTTCCACCTCCGAAAGGGGAACTATCTTCGTGGCTATCTGGAGTTTGGCCGGGATGGTCGCTTTGAAGACGCTCTTAATGGCCTCAAGGAGCGCCGACGCACGCACGCTCTTTGCACCGCTTCCCATGAGCACAATTGCGGAAGAACGTAAACCTGCACCCGGCAGATCGATGCTTTCCTCTCCGCTTGCGCCGCCGACGTGCACGAAACGAACGGGTGTGGCATCCTCGACGCTCTTCGCGACGGCGGCGATGATCGTTCTTGCGCTTTCGCCCCAAAGGTAGTCGACAACTACGTCAATGCCCTTCGTGAACTCCTGTATTAGGGCCTCTTCGTATCGCTTCGTCCCCGAGGGGTGAAGCGTTCCCAGACTGAACGGAATCGCGACGTCGGCACCCAATGCCTTTACTTCCTCAAGCTCTTCCTCATTACGCCCGGATGCAATGACCTTTGCGGCTCCGAAATATTTCGCCAGTTGCACAGCCAACCTGCCTGCCGTTCCGGTTGCGCCGTTGACCAAGACTGTTTCTCCGGCTTTGAGGCGGGCGCGTGCCATCATGGCGGCCCACGCGGACATCCCTGGGTTGGCGATTGCCGCTGCGATGATGTCATCCAGATCATCGGGTAGTGGAATGCAGTGCTGGGCCTTGACGAGCGATTTTTCCGCGAGCGTGCCAAATGGAGCCTCGGGGAGGACGAAATACACGCGCTGTCCTCCTCTCGTGCGCCCTACGCCATCGGTCCCGGCGACCGCCGGAAACTGAACGTCAGAACTGTAGTGGGATCCCGATGCACGAGACTTGGCGAGCTGGCTGAGAGCGGAGGCCCGAACGGAAATCAGCTCCTCCCCTTCCTTGGCGATTGGCTCGGAGAAATTTGTGTATTGAGGTTTTTGACCAGGCCCGTTAACGACCACTGCTTTCATATTGCTTCCTCTCTTTCCGCGCCCCACTGCCGTCTGCTCCGAGCACTACTCTAACGCTGTTAGATTACTCTAACACGGGTAGATTTGGTTGGCAAGTGTTGGTACACTGCTGACATGAAGGTGAATCGGGAAATCGTCGTCCAAGCTGGTTTGAAGCTGCTCAATGAGGTTGGACTGGAGCAATTGACTCTGCGCCGACTGGCCAAGGAGTTGAAGATTCAAGCCCCTACGCTCTACTGGCATTTCAAGAGCAAAGAGGCGCTGATTGATGCGGTCGCCACGCTGGTGCTGGCCGAGGGCGCTCCCGGCCTCGTGCCGTCGAAGAGCGCCAATGACTGGAAAACCTGGGTCAACGCTTTTGGTATCGGCCTACGGCAAACGTTGCTCAAATATCGAGACGGCGCCCGTGTGGTCGCCGGGTCGCGCCTCACCGATACTGTCTTCATGGAGACTACCGAACTCATCGGAAGTCGCCTGGTCGAGGCTGGGTTTTCGGTTCGAAGGGCGGTGGTGCTCCTGAGCACCGTGTACACATTCACCATCAGCTTTGTTATTGAGGAGCAGGCTGTGTTCCCGGTGAAAGGTGAACGCTCAAGCGCGTATGATATTCAAAAGCGTAATGCCAAGCTCAACGCAAAGAAGTTCCCCCTCCTGCGGCAGAGCGGCGCGATCCTTTTCGATCACTTTGATGAACGGTATAAGGACAGCTTGGACCTGATCGTCCGCGGCGCGTCGTTTCCCAAGTTGTGAACATTCCCAAGGCACACAGTACTCGCCTCGACATGATTGGCGACGATCCGAACTTGGTGAGCATCTGGTGGGGTTCATCGTTCAGGGTATGCCGTGAAAATGTAATCCTTTGACGCCGCTAGCGTGTGACACGCGGCGCCGCACTTCGCGTCATGCCCCTGCGGCGACTTGCTCGCCGTAGTGGCAGGTGCGAACGTGCCGGATGCGGCGTCATAGTCGAACACAGCATATCCCCATCCGTGCGTGTCCGCGAATCTCTTGCTGTCCTTCACGATAAACTCGACCTCTGTGAAATCGCCAGGCACTGTGTCCGGCGTGCTTACGGAAAAAGGGGGATCGGTTAGTTTTTTCGGGCGCCACACAAGCTTCGCAACCTTTGAGCCATCGGGGAAAGGCTGGCCGTCGCCGGGAACGCCATCCTGGTAGGCTTTGATCATCACCGGATTTGCGACGATGACTCGGATCACGTTCGCAGCGTCCGTGAGGCTGGGGGCGACTACCTGCCAGGTCTCGTATCCTCGAATCTCAGAGAACGCGAGCCCGCCCGGTACCTGCAGAGCATATTTGTCCTGCTTGTCCTGCGCCGAGTTCACCCCGCCGCCCAAGATGGCGAGCAATAACGCGACGACGGCCAATGCCCCGGATGGAATTGGCTTCATGGCTCAATCCTCCCCGTGGTGTAACTGTACTCGACGGCGATTCACCTTTTCGGGTATGCCGTGAAAATGTAATCCTTCGACGCTGCCAGCGTGTGGCACGCGGCGCCGCACTTCGCGTCATGGCCCACAGGCGGCTTACTCGCCGTGGTGGCAGGCGCGAACGTTCCCGATGCGGCGTCATAGTCGAACATGGCATATCCCCATCCGTGCGTGTCCGCGAATTTCTTGCTGTCCTTCACGATAAACTCGACTTCGGTGAAATCGCCAGGCACTGTGTCCGGCGTGTTCGCGGAAAATGGAGGATCGGTCAGCTTTTTCGGTTTCCACTCAAGCTTCACAATTTTCGACCCGTCGGGGAAAGGCTGGCCGTTGCCGGGAACGCCATCCTGGTAGGCTTTGATCATCACCGGATTTGCGACGATGACTCGGATCACGTTCGAAGCGTCCGTGAGGCTGGGGGCGACTACCTGCCAGGTCTCGTATCCCCGAATCTCGGAAAACGCGAGACCGCCCGGTATCTGCAGACTGTATTTGTCCTGCTTATCTTGCGCGGAGCTCACCCTGCCCCCCAAGACGGCGAGGGCCAGCGCGACGATAACCATCGCCCCGGACAGAGTTGGTTTCATGGCTCAATCCTCCGCTGATATTGGGAAGTTTGGGATTCGCTCCGGTCGGGAGCGGGCGAATTCAGGGCACGGATCATAGGTCACGTAGGCTCTATGGTCAAGGAGGTTTCCGGAGGTTTCCGGATAAGTGCCCGATTAACGCGGAATCCTCGAACGTTCCATGCGTTAGGTCTTCGGACCGAACCCGCGCGTATCGTCCGAGGCAGCTCCCGACGGATCACGATTATGCGGTTTCGACCCGCGAATATCGGAGTGATCAACCGTCGCGAAAACTACCTCGACCACGACCCGCGCTGCCTTATAAGAGGAAGAAAAAAAGAACACAGCTGCTCGTAGTTGACAGTTCACTCCATATCAGAACTTATCAGGACCTACGGCTGGCTTCAGGGGCGGTGTTAGATTCCATCGGTGATTCCAGCTTCTCCTGCCCTCAGTCTATATTTGCTTGTCGGCTGTGTGGCCATCGCAGCGGGAGTGGGCGCGCTAGCAGGCGTGATAGCTTCATTGTTCCTAGGGCTTACGATCCGCGATATTTGGAGAGACGCGCTGCTTGGTTTGTTGGGCTTCGTGGTAACTTTTGCGGCGTTCGCATTCTTGGGCCCGCTCCGCACTTTAGCCAACTCTGATGAAGGTCCTCTCAAAGCAGCTCTGGCCGCCGCCACAGCAATGCCAGTGCTGCGAGAGCTTTTTCGATTCATCCGGTCGAGGCGAGCCACTTAACTGGACTTGTCCGACTAATCGGGACTTGGAGGACGGCTGCGTCCTTCACTTCGGTGCGATGTTCTGATTTACGCGGAAAAAGTTCGCAGGGTCATGGCGTTTCTTAATCTTTGCGAGACGATCATAATTCTTGCCATACGTCGCGCGGATGCGATCTTCTCCCTCTTCCATCATGAAGTTGATGTACGCGCCGCCTGCGGAGTATGGATGGAGCGCGCTCCAATACTCTTTCGCCCAGGTAGAGACACTTTCCATGTTTGTGGGGTCCGGATCGACTCCCACGATCACCTCAGACCACATCGCGTCGCGGTGCCACCATGGCGTTGCGTCTTTCTTGACGCGTCTCACGGCTCCATTGATCGGGTAGAGATGCATCGTCGATTGCAGCGTCGGCAATTTCTCAACGTGTTTTATGTGCTGCGCGATGGCTTCGTCGGAAAGTGCGCCGACGAAATCGGCCTTCCAATACCATTGCATCCCCGGCGGATAGAGTCGATCGAAAAGACTTTGCAGTGCCGGATGCGGAATCGGGCCGACCATATCGAGAGCCGGAGTTTTGAAACTGCGGATCGGCTTAAACACCTTCTCCGCCTTCTTCGCCGGTCCCGTGTAACACCATACGATGCCGCACATTTTTTGGTTGTGCAGGTGCTCGGGGAACGGAGGCCATGGCGGAACGGTATGGAAAGCAAAGAACCCGTAAACGTCCATCGGCGCCTTGGCAATGAAGTTTCGGTACCAGCGCATCATCTCCCCCGCGTTTTCCATGGGCCACAGCATCGGTCCGCCGTAGACGGTGTGCACCGGATGCGCCTTGAACAGAAACGACGTCACGACACCGAAGTTGCCGCCACCTCCGCGCACCGCCCAGAACAGGTCAGCATTTTCCTTGGCGTGGGCCGTGACGAACCGCCCGTCAGCCAGCACCATTTCGACGGCTAGCAGATTGTCGATTGTCAAGCCGTACCGTCGCGTCAGGTAACCGATGCCGCCGCCTAACGTCAATCCAGCAACGCCAGTCGTCGAAATGATGCCCGACGGGACCGCTAGACCGAACGCATGCGTGGCATGATCCACATGGCGCCACAGCGCGCCAGCGCCGACCAGCACCGTTTTCCTCCTCGGGTCCACATGAACGTAACTCATCGACGAAAGATCGACCACCAACCCGTCGTTGCACACTCCCAAGCCGCCCGCGTTGTGCCCGCCACCACGAATCGCCACAAGCAAACCTTGCTCGCGGGCAAACTTGACCGCCGCTATTACATCGGCCACGTCAGCGCAGCGCGCAATCAGTCGCGGACGCCGGTCGATCATCGTGTTGTACACTTTGCGAGCCGCGTCGTAACTCGGATCGCTGGGCTCTATTAACTCTCCGCGCAGGCTGGCCCTGAAAGCTGCTATCTCCGCTTCGTTCGGCATCATCACCTACCTCGACCTCCGGAGTTCCGCCCCTTTCTTACTATGGTTGGACACAAGACGGCAACCCGGGGGAGTGTAAAATGCGGCCTCATATCCGAACTTGCACGAGAGCGCGCCCAAGCAGTTCCAACCAAATGCCGGATTAACGCTTGCCGGAAAAGTGCGTACTCGGACCTTGCGCGTCCGACTTCTATACTCTGCTCGCCGGTATGGCGAAATCACTTCTAAGTAAGGCTGCACTGGTCGTGGGCGCTCCGGTTTCGCTTTTGGAGCTCACCTGGTTGGCTAGCGTAGACCGGAGACCGTCTGAGGCTGGTATACGTTCGCTTCATGACGCCATGTTTCAGGCCATCAGTTTGGCGGTTCCGCAAACGCATGCTGCACGATTGTCAGCGGCGCGACGTGATCCGGCTTGAGATATTGATTCACGATAAAGCGCTTTCCATCTTTTGTAACGTCATACGTGAAGAGGTCGGTGGACGATATCGGCGCCCGCCCCCGAATCTGAAATAGCGCGACCGGCGCACCCGAGGACAACGTTGCACCTGTTTCCACCGGCACCGCCATCAGCGTCTCAGTAGGCCCGATGTAATAGATCCCCTTGCCGTCGCCTCGCCACCGCGGCTCCGTTCCGCCTCCGCGTGAGACTTGCCATTTTCCGGCCGCGTTTGGGAAGGTTGTTACGTAAATCTCCCATTCACCCGATTCATTCGACGCGTACGCCACCCATTTCCCATCCGGAGAAATTTGTCCATTCGTCTTGCTGGAGTCTTTCGGCAAAAACTGCGTTATTTCTCCTCCGCTGGCGGGAACCAAAACGAGCACGGATCCCAGCGACTCCTTAGTGTTGGTTTGCATAGCGCACAGAATTTGCGAATCGTCCGCGGACCAGGAATTGGGGATGAGGTCGTAGCTGTCGGCGTTGTCCACAGTTTTCAGTACGTTCTTAACTTTGACCAATGTCGTTTCTGGCTGTAATCCGCTGGCATTCTTCAGATTTACTCCCGATCCATTCGCCACCGTGCGGTAGGCAATCATTTTGCCGTCCCGCGACCAGACACCGTCCGTTTCCTCCGCTGGATCGAAGGTGAATCGCGTGCTGGTCCCCTTATTGAGCTCGTCGATCCAGACATCCGTATTGTTCGCCTTCAAGTCAGTGACATCGACTGTCACGCGATTGCCATCTGGCGAGAGTGTCGGGTTTGCCTGGACGCCCGATTCACCGACCCGCCCCAGCTCTTTCCCCGTCCCGTCATACCATGTCAACATCGATTGGGCCGCCTCTGCGGTCGCGCTGTAGATCACCGTCCCGTTTGAGGCAACCGCAAATGCTCCCCAGTAAACCGAAGGCTGAAACCCCACAGCATCCACGATCACGCGGGGCTCTCCTCCAACTACCCCTGTTTCAGGATCGAAGGAGACGGCTCGCAGAGCTTTTTGCTCATCCAAATACAACAGTGCGCCTTCCGCATACGCCGCGTTCGACCTGGCTGAAACCAATCTCGTAAATTGTTTGCCGCTGAGCGAGCTTAGATAAATCGCGGATACGGCATCCTCTGCAGCAGTCCCAAATCTCGCTGCGAGAAAGAGGAAATGATCTCCGTCCGGCAGAAATAGCGGCCAGCGGTGCGAATCGATCTTCGTATCGGGCGTGGTGACCGCCGCTGCGCCGCTTCCGTCGGCGTTCACTCGCCAGATTGGGCCGCCGGGGTCGGGCGTGTAAAGAATCACATTTTTGGAACCCCACGTTCCCCCGCGAGCGAAGTTCACGCGCGCCAGTGTTTGTAGAGAGCCGTTCGCGATGGAGATTCTCTGAAGCCCGCTACTTGCGAAAAAGCCTACGGCTGTATCGTCAGGCGACCAAAACGGATAACTCGCACCCTCTGTGTTGCCCAACTCTGTTGCGGTGGCGCTGCCGACGCGTTGCACGAAAAGCATCGGTATGCCACTGTTCGCGTCTGGCGAGACATACGCAAGCATTTTGCCGTCGGCCGAAATAGCCATATTGGTCACTTCGCCCGGAACCGTAATCGCAAATTGCATGCGCGTGGAAGGGGCGCCAGGCTGTCGCGCGATCAACCATGTCCCTACGGCGATTGCGATCATCGCCGCTGCGACAGGCGCCCAAAATCGCCACGAAATGCGACGAGAAACAGCAGGCGCCGCAGCCACCTTGGTAAACCCGCTGGCATCGGTTCCCGATAGCGCGCTGAGCGCGAACGAGAGATCACGCGCAGATTGAAATCGTTGTTCTGGGCTCTTTTCCAGGCAGCGCCGCACGATGCGGTCGAGGGCTGGCGAGACCAGGCGGGTCGCGTCTGCGATCTCCGGCGGGTCCTCACGCAGAATCGCGGTCATGCTTTCGGCAGGAGTATCGCGTCGAAATACACGCACACCGGACAGCATTTCGTAGAGCACCGCACCGAATGCAAAGATGTCTGTTCGCGCATCCGCAGCTTGCCCGCGCACTTGTTCCGGCGCCATATAGCCCGGCGTGCCCAGCACCACGCCGGCTCCGGTGGCGCCAGTCGTCAGAGTCGCGAGAGTGACGGAATTCTCCACGTCGCCGGACGGCTGCACGAGCTTCGCCAGCCCAAAATCCAGGATCTTAATTCGCCCGTCTTTCGTGACGAAAATGTTTTCCGGCTTCAGATCCCGGTGAACAATTGCTTTCTCATGCGCGGCGGCGAGCCCATGGGAGATCTGTACTCCGTATTCGATCGTTTTCCGCGGTGCTAAAGGCCCACGATCGAGTATCTCGCGCAGGCTCTCGCCTTCCAGCAATTCAGACACGAGAAAGGGCGAGCCTTCGTGCTGGCCTATATCGAACACAGCGAGAATGTTCGGATGGTTTAACGCGGCGACGGCGCGAGCTTCCTGCTCGAAGCGACGGAGGCGATCCGCATCTCCCACAAATGATCCCGGGACAATCTTCAGCGCAACTTCACGGCCCAGGCGCGAGTCAGACGCGCGATACACCTCGCCCATCCCGCCCGCACCTATCGCGCCGAGGATTTCGTAAGGACCTAGCTCTGTGCCGACCGAAAGCGCCATTGTGTCAACGGATTATACAGATTCAGGAACCAAAGGGCGTGATTGCCGCGCGCGAAGTAGGGTCAATGCCCGATTAACGCAAACCGGACAGAACCGTCCCTATGAACTCGAACTTCACTTTTCCGGCAAATGCGTGAATGAGGCCCCGGTGACCCTTTCCGACGGCCCGGAAGGAACACGGTGCAATCAACGCGTATCAGGACCAAACGGTTGCTCAGTCCTTGCTGTTTTAGAAATCAAAAAATCTCGGGTAAAATCGTCCGCGCGCGCCGAGTTTCGCTTGCCCGTCAACGATGCCACGCACCTGTCAGACGGTCGCGCGCGCGGAGCCCGACGATGCCTTCCACTGAAAAACTCGACACTCACCATAAAGCGCTGACTCTGAACCTCAATTCATCCGCCTTCGGTTCTTTCGCCGAAATCGGTGCCGGACAGGAAGTCTCGCACTGGTTCTTTGTAGTGGGAGGCGCCTCCGATACGGTCGCCAAAACTGTTTCCGCCTACGACAAGGAAGTCAGCGACGATCTTTACGGCTCCGGATCGCGCTACGTATCCAGGCAGCGACTCGAGGCCATGCTGGACAAGGAATGGACCCAGCTTCTCGCGCAGCTGAGCGCTACGCGTGGTTCGCATACGCGCTTCTTCTCCTTTGTTGATACCGTCTCCGCGCGCAACTTCGCCGGGACGAACGATCCGCACGGCTGGGTCGGTCTGCGCTTTCAATCGCAGCCCGCCGGCCCCGCAAACGACGTCCTGCTGCACATCAATATGCGCGATCCTTCGAATGTCCTCCAGCAGGAAGCCATCGGTATTCTGGGCGTCAATCTCATTTACGCCGCCTTCTATGAATTGCAGACCGAGGAAACGTTTCTGGCAGGATTGGCGGAAGACGTCGTCAAGGAGCGAATCGAGATCGACTACGTGGATCTTCGCGGGCCGGCATTCGAAAGTTTGGATCGCCGCACCCTTCTAGCCCACTTGGTCAGTCGTGGATTCGCCGACTCTGTGTTTTTCCCCTCCAAGGGCCCCACCGTTCCTCCGACCGAAGCTCTTTACAAGAAACCCTTAGTGCTGGCCCCGGGATACTTTGGCCACGGCGATCCATCTCACTCGCAAGTTCACATGCGATTGTTGACCTCAGCCATTCAGGCGCTTCAGAAGGATCTGGGCGATACAAAGGTTTCGCCCGCCGGCTTTTTTTGCCTGACGGCTGCTCCGCTCACGCCGAACGAACCGGCGCCGGAAGTCCCTGACTTGCTTCGTCGTATCGACGCTCTTCTGGCTGCTGGCGGCGACGTGCTGCTTTTTCGCCAAAGCGAGCTCTACAATATGAAGGCTCTCGTAAACCGCTACACGCAGGCGCCTGTGCGCTTCGCCGTTGGTCTTTCCCTGATGATTCAAGCGTTTGAGGGCATTTACGGCAATCTCGAAGGCAGACTTCTGGAGGCCCTTGCACGTCTTCTCGCACAGAACGTCCGCATCTACGTTTATCCGATGAACTCGGCGGAACTGAGCGAAAGACTGAAGGCTTTTTCCGTTAGCGGTTGGGAATGGAGTGAAACGAATGGAATGGTTTCGGCCACCCAGCTGCGGCACGCGCCGCCTCTCGGACACTTGTTTGCCTATCTTCTCGCCAGCAACTTTCTTGTTCCCATGCAAGTTCCTGCGACCCTAAAAGCCGACGCTTGACCGCACCTTTGCTGCACGTACCCGACGATACGTCCCTGTTGGGCTGGCGGGAGTCGAACCCCGACCTGAGGTTCCAGGAAAACAGCGCACACGACCACCTCCTTACCCGGCCACCCGTAGCAAGCATCCCTTCGACCGGAGCATCCAGGCGCCGGGCGTTCGCTTCGCCATCTTTAGCGTCGTGTGGAGCGATTCGCGGCAGACGTTTTTCCGAGGTGGGCTTCCGTCGCTCGGCCTTTAATTCCGGACACAAAGGCCTGTTGGATGCGGTTGAAGCTGCGGCCGCGCAAGACCGCGGCCACAATCGTACGCCTGGCCTGAGCGTCACTGAGGCGCACATAACGGCAACCCACGTTGCGGTCAATCGCCATTTCCGGGACGAGCGAGACGCCGACACCGGCCGCAACCATCCCCAGCAGACTGCTGAACTGGCCGCTTTCGAATGCAATGTTCGGCGTAATGCGGGCCCGGGTGCAGGTCGCAATGCTGAGGTCCCGGAAACAGTGGCCGTCGCGCAACATGACGAACGATTCTCCGCGGAGATCTTTGAGGGCCAGAGATTCTGCGGAGGCGCGTGGATGATCTCTTCTCATCACCACGAAGAGGGGCTCCGTGCGGATAGGAAACAACTCCAGGTCCTTGTGGCGCAATGGGAGAGCAAGAATCGCGACGTCGATGGACAGATTCCGAAGACCTTCTACCAGGATCGATGTGGTTTCTTCGACGATGCGCAGTTTCGCGTCGGGATACTTCTTTGCAAAAGCCGCCGTATAACTCGGGATCAGATAGGGCGTAACCGTCGGAATGACACCCACGGCTACGCTGCCGCGAAAGTCCGCGTTCTTGTGGGAAACACTTGCTCGCGCCACGTCCATCTGCTCCAGAATCGCGCGGGCGTGAGGAATAAAGGCGCGACCGACCTCTGTGAGGCGGACGCTACGCCCCAGGCGGTCAAAAAGTTTCGCGCCGAGATCGCCCTCGAGCTTCAAGACTTGCTGGGAGAGCGAGGGCTGGGCGATCTGACAGCGCTCGGCAGCGCGGCTGAAGTTGCCTGTATCCGCGATGGCGCAAACATATCGTAGCTGGTGAAATTCCATAGGATATGCCTATACCTAGAATGCGATTTAGGTATTGGAACTATCTCCTGCAATGATGTTACTTTAAGTTCGCCCAGATCGATGCATGGATTTCAACGACTTCATTCGTTGAATTGAAACACCTGGAGGAGAGAGTCATGTCACCCGAAGCGAAGTGCCCGTTCCATCACAGCACCAGCGCAAGCACCACGAACCGTGACTGGTGGCCCAACCAGTTGAACCTGAATCTGCTGCATCAGCACTCCTCGCTGTCCGACCCCATGGGGGAGAATTTCAACTACGCTGAGGCGTTCAAGAGCCTTGACTATACGGCTCTGAAAAAGGATCTTGCGGCGTTGATGACCGACTCGCAGGAGTGGTGGCCTGCCGATTTCGGCCATTACGGTCCGCTGTTTATTCGCATGGCGTGGCACAGTGCTGGCACGTACCGTACGGGTGACGGCCGCGGAGGCGGCGGCAGAGGACAACAGCGTTTCGCTCCACTCAATAGCTGGCCTGACAACGTCAATCTCGATCGAGCTCGCCGCCTGCTTTGGCCAATCAAGCAGAAATACGGAAAGAAGATCTCGTGGGCCGACCTGTTGATCCTCGCCGGTAATGTCGCCCTGGAAACCATGGGCTTTCAGACTTTTGGTTTCGCGGGCGGACGTCCCGACGTTTGGGAACCAGACCTCGACGTCAACTGGGGAATTGAAACAACCTGGCTCGGGACGGACAAACGCTATTCCGGTGAGCGCGAACTCGCGGGTCCGTTCGGCGCTACGACGATGGGTCTCATTTATGTCAATCCGGAAGGCCCGGAAGGCGTTCCGGATCCGATTGCGGCAGCCAAGGATATCCGCGAGACCTTCGCTCGCATGGCTATGAACGATGAAGAGACCGTCGCCTTGATCGCAGGCGGTCACACTTTTGGCAAGACTCACGGAGCCGCCCCTTCCAAGCAACACGTGGGAGCTGAGCCCGAAGGCGCTCCGATTGAGGAGCAGGGCCTGGGCTGGACAAGCGCTTACGCCTCTGGCATCGCAGGTGACGCAATTACCAGCGGCCTGGAAGTCACCTGGACCAGCACGCCGACGAAATGGAGTAACGACTTCTTCGAGCACCTGTTCAAATACGAGTGGGAACTGACCAAGAGTCCGGGAGGCGCGCACCAGTGGAAGCCGAAAGGTGATTCAGGCCCAGGCACCGTGCCGGATGCTCACGACTCCTCCAAGCGTCACGCGCCGGCCATGCTGACCACCGATCTTTCTTTGCGATTCGATCCGGTCTACGAAAAAATCGCGAGGCGCTTCTACCAGAATCCAGCCGCATTCGCCGATGCCTTTGCCCGTGCATGGTTCAAGCTCACTCACCGCGACATGGGACCTCGCGCGCGCTACCTCGGTCCGGAAGTTCCCAGGGAAGAACTCCTCTGGCAGGACCCCATCGCCGAACTGAATCATGTGCTGGTCGACGATCAGGATGTCGCCGCGCTCAAAGAGAAGATTCTTGCCTCGGGATTGACGGTCTCCGAACTCGTCTCCACTGCCTGGGCGTCGGCGTCCACCTACCGTGGATCGGACAAGCGTGGCGGAGCAAACGGCGCGCGCATCCGCCTATCTCCACAAAAGGATTGGAAGCTCAATCAGCCGGCGCAGTTGCAGAAGGTGCTGAAGGCACTCCAAAAGATTCAGAGTGACTTCAACAGCTCGCAGTCTGGCGACAAGAAAATCTCTCTTGCCGATTTGATCGTCCTGGCTGGTTGCGCGGGTGTCGAGAAGGCCGCGAAAAACGCTGGCATCTGGGTGACCGTTCCATTCAGCCCAGGGCGCATGGATGCTTCGCAGGAGCAGACCGATGTGCAATCCTTCGCGGTGCTCGAACCGGCCGCCGACGGCTTCCGCTCTTACGCCAATGGGAACGCGGAGACACCAGCCGAAGTCGCACTGTTGGACAAGGCGCAGTTGCTCACGCTGACGGCGCCGGAAATGACCATACTGATCGGTGGCATGCGCGTGCTGAACACCAACTTCGGACAGACGAAGTTCGGAGTCTTCACCAGGCGGCCAGAGGCACTGACCAACGACTTTTTCATCAACCTGCTCGACATGCGTACGGTTTGGAAGGCGACCTCCGATGCCAACAACACCTTTGAAGGACGAGATCGCAAGACGGGGGAAGTCCGCTGGACGGCGACGCGAGCCGATCTCATCTTCGGTTCAAACGCCCAACTCCGCGCCCTGTCGGAGGTTTACGCTAGCTCGGACGCGCACGAAAAGTTTGTCCAGGACTTCGTGGGAGTCTGGAACAAGGTGATGAACCTCGACCGTTTTGACCTGGTCGCGTCCCTTCGGTAAGACGCGGGACGTTTCTCGAGTTGAATCCTGGCTACACCGGAGTGGCAGCCGCGACCATTCCTGGCGTCGCGCATGGCGCATTCCGGCTGCATCTAAAATCAGAGGAAACCATATGCCGAGTATCCACGTTTCTGTTTCGCACAAGCTCACCCAAGCCGACGCGCTGAAGCGGATCAAAAAGGCCGTCACCCAGGCAAAGAATCAGAATCCTGAGAAAGTCCGCGAGTTGAACGAAAGTTGGGAAGGCTATGTGGGGAACTTCAGCGGAACAGCGATGGGCCATTCGGTGGCGGCAAGCGTCGCGGTCAACCCCGGGGCGGTGACGGTTGAGGGCAAACTGCCCCTGCTGGCCACACCGTTCAAGGGAACGATCGAAGCAGCAATCCAGGACATGCTAACGCGTCTGCTCGCCTGAATTGATTCGCCGCGACCCGACATCAGAGCAGGTCCGTCAGATTTCAGGTCCCGGACGCGAGCACGTGCTGCGCTGGAAGGGCTGGAACGGCTACGATCCGACGCGAATGTGCGGCAGCCACGTAAACAGCCCAAACACATTCAGCAGCCACAGGACCACGCAGATCACTACCACCGCATTCAAAATCGACTTGATGGTCCCCTGCATCGGAATGTAGCGATTGATCAGCCACAGCAGGATTCCCACCACGATCAGAACGATCACAATATTGATCAATGGCATGAGCTTCGACCTCCCTCCCGCTCGAATCACCGCGAATTATTGCAGCAGGCAGGATAGGCAGGCATGCCGAACGGCGCCATACACTAAATGAAGTACGGAGCTACCGCGAAACTTCGTAGGCCGTTAGCGCCTCGATTTAAATCCCTCAGCGGGAAGGGGGACCTCCCGCGCAACGTCAGCTCGGGCCGGGCTTCAGGGGTATTTCGCCCGCGGTTGCGGTCGCCAGGGCGGTCGATCCCGGGACAGCCGCCAGCTCGCAGCGGTTTCGTCCGTTGTCTTTCGCGCGATAGAGAGCTTGGTCGGCTAGACGCAGCAGCATCTGAGGATCGGCGCTGCGCGTGCTTGTGCTCACCGCGACGCCCAGGCTGACGGTAACGCTCACCTCGCCGGCTTGCGTCACCACGGGCTTCGATTCCACGATGCTGCGAATTCTCTCGGCCAGCGCCAGCGCGCCGTTGCCGTCCACATCGGAAGCGATGATCAGAAATTCCTCGCCACCATAACGGCCAAGCGTGTCGTACGGGCGCACGCACTCCTTCATCCGTCGCGTGACCCAACGCAGCACTTCGTCACCGCAAAGGTGCCCGAATGTGTCGTTGACGTTCTTAAAATGGTCGATATCCACAAGAATGACTCCGAACGACCGCTGCTCGCGCACCTGCCGCGACAACTCGCCGCGCAGCGCGTCCATCACCGCGGCGCGATTCGAGACGCCCGTGAGCACGTCGTGCGTGGCGCGAAATCGCAGCTCCTCCCGCGCCGCAATCAGGTCGTCCTGCAGCGTCAGAATGCGCTCGCCTACCAGCAGCCGGGCGCGCAGTTCCTCGGAATCGAAAGGCTTCGTCAGGTAGTCGTCGGCACCCAACTCGAGTCCGCGCAACAGGTCGCGTTTCTCGCTGCGCGCAGTCAGAAGCAGCACGTAAATGTAGGGTCCCTTCTTGCGCTCACGGATCCGCTGGCAGATTTGCACGCCTTCCATGCCCGGCATCATCCAATCGAGCACCGCCAGGCGCGGTGAGTCGTCGCTTTCCAGGATTCGCAGCGCCGCGGCGCCGTCCGTTTCCACGGTTACGTCGTAATTCCATTTGTTCAGGAAGCTTTTTAGCACGTGACGGGAGACGGCATCGTCTTCGGCGATGAGGACCCGCTTTTTCGGCGTTCGTTCACTATTCATGTCGACTCAACAGGGCGTCGAAAGATTCGGGGCCGTTAGCGGGCGCGCAGGACTTCCAGCTCGGAAAACAAGCGTTCGACTTCTTTCTGAAGGATTTCGAGTTGTCCGCGGGCGCTTTCGAGCTCTTCGGAACGCGCCAGCCTCTCCAGATTGAGCGCAGCTTCAGCCACGGCCACCGCTCCCAGATTGGACGACGCTCCGCGCAAGGTATGCGCGCTGCGCGCCAGCGCCTTCAAATCGCGGGCGTCGAGAGCTTTGCGCATCTCCGCTGCGAAGGTCGGGCATTCTTTCTTGAAGACCTCCGCCAGCTCGTCATAGAGCCCGCGGTCGCCGCCCAGACGTTCAAGGGCCGCCGCAAGTTCAATCGCTTCCGATTCTTTCTCTTTCTCCATACCTGCTTTCGACGGCGCCGTCTGCGTCTGCTGGGCCTGTTTCCGGTTGCCGATTTTCTCGAGCGTAGCCATCAGTTCTTCGGTGCGAATCGGCTTGGTTAGGTAGTCGTCCATGCCGGCGGCGAAGCAGCGCTCGTCGTCGCCCTTCATGGCATGTGCGGTCATGGCAATGATCGGAATGCGCTGGCCCCCCGACCGCTCGCGATCCCGAATCTCCTGCGTGGCCTCCCAGCCATTCATCTCGGGCATTTGCACATCCATCAGGATCGCGTCAAAACCGCCCTTGCTCCACGCCTCGACGGCTTTCTTGCCGTTGGCCGCCACTGTCACGGTGTGGCCAAACCGCTCGAGCAGCCGCAATGCGACGAGCTGATTGACGGCGTTATCTTCCGCCAGCAGCACCTTCAGCCGGTTCTGGCTTTCTCGCAGCGTGTGGCGCGTGACGAGCGCCGGCTTCTCTTCCTCCCGCGCCCGCGTTCCGAGCGCCGTCAGGATCGCGTCCATCAGCTCGGTCTGGCGCACGGGTTTCGTCAAATAGGCCGCCACTCCCAGCTCTCGGCATCGCATCGCATCGCCCCGCTGGCCAGCCGAGCTGAGCATCATGATCGTGGCCGCCCGGAAGCTCGGGTGCCGCTTGATGTATTCGGCGAGCGCGAACCCATCCATTTCCGGCATCTGCGCGTCCAGCAGGATCAGCGGAAACGTGCGGCCGATGCCTTTCGATTCTGTGAGCGTCACCATCGCCTTCGCGCCGCTGTCGGCGACGGTCGGCACCATTCGCCAGCTTTCCAGCATTTTCACCAAGATTTGCCGATTGGTTGCGTTGTCATCCACGATCAGCACCCGCATGTCGCGCAATGTTTCGGGGTCGCGCGGCACGACGGTCCTCGTCGCCGCTTTCTGGATTCTGAAATTCGCCGTGAAATAGAACCGGCTGCCCTCGCCCAACACGCTATCGACCCAGATTCGCCCACCCATTAAATCGACCAGCCGCGAGGAAATCGTCAGCCCCAGCCCCGTACCGCCATATTTCCTGGTCATGGAGCCATCGGCTTGTCGGAAAGCCTCAAAAATAGCTGCTTGCTTCTCCGGCGCGATGCCGATGCCGGTGTCCGCGACGGTGAACCGCAACTGGACCTCGCCTTGCACGTTCGTCAACAGCTGCACGGAAAGGACGACTTCGCCTTGTTCCGTGAACTTGATCGCGTTGCCCACGAGATTCAGGATGATTTGCCGCAGCCGCCCAGGGTCGCCCACGATCGCATCGGGCACGTCCGGTTCGATCTCGAATGCCAGCTCCAGCCCCTTCTGGTGCGCCCGCAGACTGAGCGTTTTCATGGTATCGCCCAGGCAATCGCCGAGATTAAAGTCGATGGCGTCGATATCGAGCTTGCCGGCTTCGATTTTCGAATAATCCAATATGTCGTTGATCAGAGAAAGCAACGAGTCCGCCGAAATCTTCGCCAGCGTCAGGTATTCACGCTGCTCGGAGTCGAGCTCCGTATCGAGGACCAGTTCCGTCATGCCCATGATCCCGTTCATGGGCGTACGAATTTCATGGCTCATGTTCGCCAGGAACTCGCTCTTGGCACGGTTGGCTGCCTCGGCTTCTTCTTTGGCGCGCTGCAAATCTGCTTCGGCTTCCTTGCGGTTGGTTACGTCGATATTCACGCCGATGATCTTGCTGACGTTTCCCTCGTCATCGAGCACCGCGCCTTCCGCGGCCGCCAGATACCGGATCGAGCCGTCGGCGCGCCGGATGCGGAAATCCACCGTCGCACGCGCTTTCTGATCGAGGGTTTTTTTCAGGGCTCCTTCGGCGAGCGGCAAATCGTCTGGCAGAACGGTCCGGCTCCACTGTTCGTAGGGATTCTCGGGAGTCAACTTGAACCCGTAGATCTGGGACATCGTCTCGTCCCACGTCATGGAACTGTTCGCGACGTCCCACTCCCACACGCCCACGGCCGCCACTGAAGTAGCCAGCGAAAGGCGTTCTGTCAGCAACAGCAGGTTTTTTTCGAATTCCTTGCGCTTGGTGATGTCGTGCGCGATGCCCACGAATCCGGTGATTTTCCCCTGCTCGTCGAACATGGCGTTGATGAAGACGCTCGCGATCAGACGCGAGCCGTCTTTCCGCACGAAGGTCCACTCGCGCTCTTCGGTTTCGCCGCGACGCGCCTGCTCGACGAATACGGAATGGCCCGCAATCGGACGCCCGTACTTTTCACTCAACGTCGCGCCGCGCGCCTCGATTTCCGACGCAAGATGAAATATCAGGGGAGTCTGTTTGCCGACCATCTCCTGGGCGGTGTAGCCGAGCATGCGTTCGGCGCCGGTGTTAAACACCGTGATTAATCCGCTTGGATCCGATCCCACGATGGCGTTCAACGTCGAAGCGTCCAGCAACGCGCGAAGACGCCCGTTCGCCTCGCGCAGCTCCGCCAGCTCGCGGTTCACGTCGGCCGGTGTGCCGATCGGCTCGGTCGGGCTACTGGTATGGTGGCGCATTACTCGCAAATTACTATATCGGCCGGTGGGTCTAGTACTATGCGAGGTTGGAGGTTGCGCAAGCAGCCAACACCCCGGGAAAACGAGGATTCAGACGGGACGCGAGGCTTGGAGATTTGGCCTCGATCGCATAGGATATATGCCGCAAATGCAAAAGAAAACGGAGCTAAACTGTTAAAAATAAAGGGCCACTCCGAGCCAGATCGACCCGGTGTCACCGGAAGCCATCGTTCAGGGAGATAGCGATGAGGGGACGTATTTGCAATGGCTTGGCCCGCTCGGCGGCGCTAACCGCATTGATGTTGGCTCTTGGCTGCTCGGCAAACGCAGCAGTCCGGCCCGGAATCATCCGCGTGGAGGTTGACGCGACCGAAGCCCCCCAGCGCCTGCTTCACACGCATCTGACCGTTCCGGTCCAGCCAGGTCCCCTGACGCTCCTATTCCCGGAATGGATTCCGGGTGAACACATGCCTACGGGCCCGATCAACAACATCGCCGGCCTGAAATTCTCCGCGAACAAAAAGGTCCTTCCCTGGCGTCGCGATCTCCTGGATATGTTTGCGTTTCATCTCACGGTCCCGGCGGGGGTCACATCCCTCGACGTGAAATTCGATTTTCTGATTTCGGGCGTAGGCTCAGGCTACTCTTCAGGAGCATCGTCCACTGCCTACCTGAACGATTTGAGCTGGAACCAGGTAATCCTCTATCCGAAAGGCTTCGCCGCGAAGGATCTGATCTACGGCCCGAGCCTGAAAATTCCCGCGGGCTGGAAATTCGGCACTGCGTTGCCGGGCGCAAAACAGACGGGCGACACGATTACGTTCGACGCCGCTCCCCTCACTACCTTGGTCGACTCGCCGGTTCTCTCCGGTCGATTTTTCCGCGTGATTCCGCTGACGTCCGGCTCCGATGTCCCGCACGAAATCGACATCGCCGCCGATAGCGAAGCGGATCTGGCCATGAAGCCTGAAACCGAAGCCGCCTACCGCAAACTCGTCGCCGAAACCGGCGCGCTTTTCGGCTCGCGCCACTATCGCGACTACCACTTCCTGCTCACTCTCAGCGAACACACCGCTCACTTCGGTCTCGAGCATCACGAATCGAGCGACGACCGCAGTTACGAAAAAATGCTCACGGATCCCGATTTCATCGAGGAGGGCGCCGAGCTGCTCCCTCACGAATTCACGCATTCGTGGAACGGCAAATACCGCCGCCCGGAGGATCTCGCGACGTCCGATTTCCACCAACCCATGCGCGACGACCTGCTGTGGGTTTACGAAGGACTCACGGAATACTGGGGCGACGTGCTGGCCGCGCGCAGCGGTCTGATCAACAACGATCTTGCGCACGAGCTTTTCGCCCACTTCGTGGCCTACTACGATCACGAGCCGGGACGCAGTTGGCGGCCTCTCCAGGACACGGCCGATTCCGCGGTGGTTCTCTACAATGCCGACGATGATTGGAAGAATTGGCGCCGGGACACCGACTTCTACGATGAAAGCGTCTTTCTATGGCTGGACGTGGATACCACTATTCGGAAGCTCACCAAAGACAACAAATCGATGAACGATTTCTCGCACGCGTTTCACGGCGGCGCCGGCGGCGAGCCTGCGCTGAAAACCTATACGTTTGAAGACGTGGTCGCGGGTCTCAACGCCGTCGCACCTTACGACTGGACCCGATTCCTGCGCACCCGCCTCGATTCGCTTGCGCCGAAAACACCTGAGGAAGCCCTGCTCGCCAGTGGATGGCAGATGATTTACAACGACCAGCCCAACGAATACGAACGAGTCCACGAGGTCGTACAGAAGCAGGCGAACTTGCTCTGTTCGATCGGATTGGTGGCAAAAGACGACGGCACGCTCGTCACCGTTCTCTTCGACGGGCCGTCATTCAAGGCCGGCCTCGGACCGGGAATGAAAATCGCCGAGGTCGCCGGCCAGACATTTACGCTCGATGCGCTTCGGAGCGCCGTGGCCGCTTCCACCACGACACCGGTTCAGTTGAAGGTCGCAAACGGTCTGCAGGTCGTCGACTACACGATCGACTATCACGGCGGCGCCAAGTTCCCCCATTTGCAGCGCGTGCCGAATCGCCCGGATATGCTGGACGAGATTCTGCATCCGCTCTCGCCGTAAATCGGGCCCTCGCCGTCGCGCAAATTTGCAATTTGCAGGAGGCCGCATGATTCGCAGCAAACGAACAACCATCGCCGTGGCGATCGCGATGCTGGTGGCGCTGTCGATGAGCGCGCATGGGGCGCGTGCACAAGCCGCCGCCAACAAACGCGCCATCACCTTTCGCGACCTGATCGCCATGCATCGACTCAGTGACCCGCAAATCTCTCCCGACGGTCAATGGGTCACCTACAGCGTCGCCACACCGGACTACGACGCGAATCATCTGGTGAAAAACATCTGGATCGTTGCCGTCGCAGGCGGCGAGCCCCGCCCATTGACGCAAGGCGGCGGCGACGAGCGCGCCCGCTGGTCGCCTGACTCGAAAAAGATCGCGTATGTCTCGGTCGTCGACGGCACGGCGCAGGTCTTCACCGTCGGCGTCGATGGCGGTTCTCCGGTGAAGGTCACTTCCCTTTCCGGCGGCGCGGACAACGTGCTCTGGTCGCCCGACGGCGACTGGATCGAATTCACTTCAAATGTCTATCCCGATTGCACCGACGATGCCTGCAACGTCGCGCGCGACTCGGCGAAAGACAAAAGCAAAGTGAAGGCGCACATCGCCGAAAAGCTCCTCTATCGGCACTGGAACGCATGGTCGGACGGCAAGCGCAGCCATCTCTTCGTCGCTGCGGCCAGCGGCGGCGCTCCGCGGGACCTCACGCCCGGCGCCGATTACGATGTACCACCCTTTAGCCTCGATGGCGCCGAAGCCATCGCCTTCTCGCCCGATAGCCAGGAGCTGTGTTTCACCGCGAATACCGACAAGGACGAAGCTACGAGCACGAATGGCGACCTTTTTACCGTGCCCGTCTCCGGCGCATCGGCTCCGAAACGCATCACCAAGAATCCCGGCGACGACTGGGGGCCGGCGTATTCACCCGACGGCAAATTCATCGCCTACCGCGCGCAGCTGGTGGCCGGATACGAAAGCGACCGTTGGCGGCTGATGCTCTACGATCGCGCACAGGGCGCCATTACCAACCTGAGCGAGAACTTCGACCGCAACGTGAATTCACCCGCATGGTCCGCCGACAGCAAGGTGATCTTTTTCCAAACGGAGGACCGGGCCGAGCTTCCGATTTACTCGATCGCAGCGACCGGGGGCAGCGCTCCGAAAGTCGTCCTCGGCGACAGCGCGAATACCGATTTCGATATGAGCCGCGACGGCCACCTGATCGCCTTCACGCGCACGGACCTGACCATGCCCGCGGAAGTCTTCGTCGCCAATTCCGACGGCTCTCATATTCGCCAGCTCACGCACGCCAACGGCGCCCTGCTCTCCCAGCTTGATCTGCATAGCGTCGAGCCTTTCTGGTTCGAAGGCGCGGAAAAAACACAGGTCGAAGCCCTTCTGATCCGCCCGCCGCATTTTGATCCGTCAAAAAAATATCCGCTGCTGCTGCTTATTCACGGCGGACCACAAGGCGAATGGGACGATGCCTGGGGCTACCGATGGAATCAGCAGGTGATGGCCGCTCCCGGCTACGTCGCGCTGATGATCAATCCGCGCGGATCGTTCGGCTACGGCCACAAGTTTACGGAGGAAATCAGCCGCGATTGGGGCGGGAAAGTGTACGAAGACCTGATGAAGGGCGTGGACGCTGCGATCGCGAAATATCCGTTTATCGACGGGACGCGCATGGCTGCCGCCGGCGGTTCCTACGGCGGCTACATGGTCGATTGGCTCGCCACGCACACCGGCCGCTTTAAATGCCTCATCAGCCACGCGGGCGATTGGGACGAATACAGCGCCTATGCCACCGAAGAGCTGTGGTTTGAAGATTGGGAAATGGCCGGCCCGTACTGGACGAGCCCGGACATGTACAGAAAGTGGTCGCCGATGACCTACGCAGACGCGCTCGGAAAATTCAAAACTCCCACGCTCGTCATCACCGGTGAACTCGACTACCGCGTGCCCTACACGCAGAGCCTGGAATTTTTCAGCGCGCTCGAGCGCCAGGGCGTCCCGTCGAAACTATTGGTTTATCCCGACGAGGGACACTGGATTCTCAAGCCGCAGAATAGCGACCTGTGGTACACCACGTTCCTCGGCTGGCTTGATAAATACCTGAAGTAGAACCCAGGACGGGCCCGCGCCTGCCCTCCCCGAGGTCTCGGTCATCAGTCGATCTGAACGGCCTGGTCGTTTCCGCGGAAGCTGACTTCCGTCACCTTGCCGGAATCCGTGTCCACTTCCGACGCCATCGGCTTTGCCGATAGCTTCACCCAGTGGCAAGGGGCTTTCGCGACCAGTTTGCCTTTTTGCAGAACTTCCACTTCATTCTGTCCTTCCGTCACTTGGAACGTGTAGGCGCCGGGCTTCAGCTGGTTGGTTCCCACGGTAATCGGCTGGGTTGCGGTGAAGGTTGCGGAATTCGTGCTGCCCGCCAATGCAGGCAACGCAAGAAACACTGTCGCCAAAGCTGGAATCAATCGAATGCGCATTTCGGTCTCGGCTCCTGTCGAAGTATCCAGACAAATCGGGCTCAATGCCCGTCCCCCTGGGGAACGCTGCGCGCCCAGACTACAGACATATGCACAGACGTCCTCATAGTTAGACGCGCCAATCGTCGGGAAGTTCCAATCGTTGTAAATTTCATTTGCTTCCGGCTTATCCTCAGGCGTCGGGATCATCCGAAAACTGGCTGAAAGCATTGCCTTTATTGAGCCCGGCGCGGCCTCTAAGTCGTCGGGCGGAGGAACGGGATCTGCGCGACTTGCTGCGATCTCCGCGCATCGGGTAGCCAATCCAGGAGCCGCAATCCCACTCACGAAACATGCGGTACTCATGTCCGTACCTTCACTCGCAGATACCGGGGCGCGTCTCCTGCTGCGACGTTTCCCCATGCACACACCCGCACGAGCGTCGACATCGGCCAGCCCGCCTCCCATGCTATTCTCGCCCTGAAACCACCCCGATGATTCGCCGCCAACTGAAACGTGCGCCGCGGGCGCCTCTCGCTCCGTGACGCAGCCCGCCGAAAGCCAGGCGATCGGCGCCGCTACGCGCCGCTACGCATTTCTCGTCGCCGCCGGAATCTTCTTCAGCCGCATCGCTGGTTTGGTTCGGGATCGCGTCTTCGCGCACTATTTCGGCAACTCATTGGCCGCCGACGCCTTTCGTGCCGCCTTCCGGATCCCCAACGCTCTGCAAAATCTGTTCGGCGAAGGCGTCCTGTCCGCGTCGTTCATTCCCGTCTATGCCGGCCTGCTCGCCCACCGGGACGACGCAGAAGCGCGCCGCACCGCCGGCGCCGTCGCCGGAATTCTCGCTCTCACGATTTCGATTCTCGTGCTGATCGGCGTGCTCGCCACGCCTTACCTGATCCCCCTCATCGCGCCCGGCTTCCACGGCGAAACGCGCGCGCTGACCATCCGCCTCGTGCGCATCCTGTTCCCGGGCGCGGGCCTGCTGGTCTTTTCCGCCTGGTGCCTCGGAATCCTCAATAGCCACCGTCGCTTTTTTCTCTCCTACACGGCTCCCGTGATCTGGAATGCCGCCATGATCGGCACGATGCTCGAATACGGCCGCCGCAATGCGCCCGAGCCGCTGGCCGTGATGGTGGCCTGGGGCTCGGTCGCCGGCAGCGCGCTGCAAGTGATCGTCCAGCTGCCCACGGTTCTGCGCCTCCTGCACGGACTGCATCTTTCGCTGGCCTACCACACCGCAAACGTCCGCACGGTCATAAAAAATTTCGTTCCCGTATTTTTCGGCCGCGGCGTCGTTCAGATCAGTGCGTACGTCGATGTCCTGCTCGCCAGCCTCGTACCCGTCATCGGCGCCGTCTCCGCGCTTTCCTACGCGCAGACTCTCTACACGCTCCCGGTCAGCCTCTTCGGCATGTCGGTTTCCGCGGCCGAACTGCCGCAAATGTCCGGCGCCCTGGGCAGCGAGACCGAAGTCGCCGCCATCCTGCGCGCGCGCCTGAATGCCGGCCTGCGCCAGATCGCATTTCTCGTCGTGCCGTCGGTCGCCGCGTTCCTGATCCTCGGTGACGTTGTGGTTGGCGCGATTTATCTCACCCGCGGCGGCCGCTTCACTCAGGTCGACGCGACATACGTCTGGGGAATTCTCGCCGGCGCCACGGTAGGACTGCTCGCATCCACGCTCGGCCGCCTCTACTCCTCGACTTATTACGCGCTGCGCGACACACGGACTCCGCTCTGGTTCGCCATCGTCCGGGTCCTGCTCACCACCGGACTCGGCTATCTTGGTGCCATTCCGCTGCCGCGCCATTTCGGCATCGATCCGCGCTGGGGCGTCGCCGGACTCACAATTTCCGCTGGCGTCGCGTCCTGGGTCGAATTCCACCTTCTTCGCCGCTCACTCAATCGTCGCATCGGCTCCACCGGCCTTCCCGCGGCGTACCTGGCGAAACTCTGGGCCGCCGCGCTCGTGGCAGCCGCCGCGGGCTGGGCGATTCATCATTATTGGGGACACCACCGCCCGATCATTCTGGCAGTGCTAGTTCTGGGGCCCTACGGGTTGATCTACTTCGCGGGAACCTGGCTCGCGGGAATCGCCGAATCGCACGCGCTCTTCCGTCGCGTTCTCAAGCGGGCGCGACCAGCCGTCTAAAGCAGGCAGTCCGCGCCGTTGGATTTATCGAGTCCGAACGCACCCCCGCCGCCTCCTCGACGCCAAAACTGATTTTTCGCGGACTGAAAATCTAGAATTTGAAAACTACGCCAGCCGAAACGTTCGGGCTGTATTGATACGTCCCGAAGTAGCGCGTGCCGACCATGTTCGCACTCACCCGGTACGCGAAGCGTCGTTGGTGAATGTTCAAGTCGAGGCCCCCGCCAACTTCATATGCGAACGCACCCTGATTGCCCAGGTCCGTCTGGGGCAGGAAATGCGTTCCTCCCACCAGGCCGTGCCCCCAGATCTCAAATCCTCTCGGAAGCGACCAACGGAATCGCGGGCCGCCCATGGCCTGAACGTACTTGGTGCCCACCCCGTCGATGGACCCCCACGCGCCGATAAACTCACCGTCGCCGCCCACCCAAAAACCCTTCGGGTAGTAAACGAGTCCGAGGTTCAAGCCGTTCATGTTCGATGTAACGTGCGGGACAATATAGAAGCGGAAGAACGTGTAACCTGCGGTCGCCTGCCAGTTGTAATTCTTGAATACCCCATGGACGGTCGGCTGCTCCTGAGCGCCTGAATCAGATCCGGGGTCGTTCGACAAAGCCGTAGCAAAAGCATCCACCGCCGGCGAGGCAGCCGTCTCAGCCGCGACCGGCGAAGTGGCATCGGCGGAAGCCGCAGGCGCCGCTAGCTCGGCCGTTGGCGCAAGAGGTAGCGTGGTATCGGAATTGGCCTGCGCGTTGGCGCCGGCCGCGAAAACGAACAGGACCGCGCACAGAACGACCGTCTGCTTCATCGCCTATCTCCCCAGGAGCCGCCCATCTGCTCCCCGCTTTCTTAATTTGAGCCACAATAGCCCGGCTGTCCACACCAAATTCACTAAAGAGACAAAGAAAGTTACCTATCGGTTGCTTCACAATGTGAAACACGCGGTCGCGCCCGAATATTCGCTCTCCGACAAATTCGCCGCCGGCAAAAGCGGTGTGTGATAAAATCAGCTTGACGTTCAGTGTGTAGAAGTTTGCATGCGTTCTATCTGCCTGAGCGGTAGGGAGTTACAGGGACGACGCATGAACGCGGAAAGCAAGGCTTGGGACCAGGATCTGGCGCTTGCGCGCATACGGGAATTGGAGCGCCTGCCCGGTGGCCTGCTGCCGATTTTCCACGCCCTGCAGGCGGAATTCGGCTACGTCGATCAAGCCGCCATTCCGCTTATCGCCGGCGCCCTGAACATCTCCCACGCCGAAGTCCACGGCGTGCTGAGCTTCTACCACGATTTTCACCGCGCGCCCGCCGGGCGCCATCTGTTGAAAATTTGTCGGGCCGAATCCTGCCAGGCCATGGGCTGCGAAACCATGATTCGCCATGTCGAAAATCGCCTCGGCGTGAAGCTCGGTGAGACGACGAACGATCGCAGCCTCACGATCGAGCCTGTCTACTGCCTGGGAAATTGTGCGCTGTCTCCAGCCGTGATGCTGGATGGAAAGCTGTACGGGCGCGTCTCGTCCGATGTCGCCGATTTCCTGATCGACGACGCGCGGAGGCACGCATGAGCCTGAAGATTTACGTTCCAGGCGATGCCGCCGCGCTTTCCGTGGGCGCGGACGCTGTCGCAAGAGCGGTCAAGGATCAAATCGCCTCGCGCCGGCTCGACGCAACCGTGATTCGCAATGGCTCGCGCGGCATGTTCTGGCTCGAGCCCCTCGTGGAAGTCGAAACGCCGCGCGGTCGGATCGCCTATGGCCCGGTGACGACCGACCAGCTTCCGGGCCTGTTCGAGGCCGGATTCCTCGAGGGTAAGCCGCATAAACTCCATCTCGGCGTCACCGACGAGATCCCCTACCTGAAAAATCAGGAGCGGCTCACCTTCGCGCGCTGCGGCATCACCGATCCACTTTCCCTTTCTGATTACGTCAGCCATGGCGGCTACCGCGGCCTCGAGCGGGCACTGAAGATGACGCAGATGGAAATCGTCGACGAAGTGACGAATTCCGGATTGCGCGGCCGCGGCGGCGCAGGCTTCCCCACTGGCATCAAGTGGAAGACGGTTCTCAACGCCCCTTGCGATCAAAAGTTTATCGTCTGCAACGCCGACGAGGGCGACAGCGGGACATACGCCGACCGCATGATCATGGAAGGTGATCCCTTCGTGCTCATCGAGGGCATGACCATCGCCGCCCTCGCCGTCGGCGCCACGGCCGGCTACATCTACATTCGCTCCGAATACCCGCATGCATTCCGCCAGCTCAAGCGCGCCATCCAAATTGCGTACGATAAGGGATATCTCGGCGCCCAGGTGGCCGGCAGCGGCAAGCGATTCGATCTCGAGCCGCGCATGGGCGCCGGCGCGTACATCTGCGGCGAAGAGACCTCGCTGCTTGAAAGTCTCGAAGGCAAGCGCGGACAGATTCGCTTCAAACCGCCGCTGCCCGCGATCAAGGGTCTGTTTGGCCAGCCGACCGTCGTGAACAACGTGATCTCGCTCGCCAGCGTGCCCATCATTCTCGATAAGGGCGCCCCGTATTATCGGGACTTCGGAATGGGAAAATCGCGCGGCACCATCACCATTCAGCTTGCCGGAAACATCAAGCACGGCGGGCTGGTTGAAAAGGCGTTCGGGATCACCTTGCGCGAAGCGATCTACGATTACGGCGGCGGCACCGCGTCGGGCCGCCCATTGCGCGCCGTTCAGGCGGGCGGCCCGCTCGGCGCATATTTTCCTGCGTCGCTGCTCGATACGCCCCTCGATTACGAAGCGTTTGCCGAACGCAAAGGCATGCTCGGTCATGGCGGGATCGTCGTCTTCGACGACACCGTCGATCTTGCCCGCCAGGCTCGGTTCGCCATGGAATTCTGCGCGGTGGAAAGTTGCGGCAAGTGCACACCCTGCCGCGTCGGCTCGACGCGCGGTGTCGAAGTGATCGACCGCATCATCGCCAACGAAGACCGCGAGAAAAACCTCGAACTTCTGGGCGATCTGTGCGAAGTTCTCACCGATGGCTCGCTCTGCGCGCTCGGGGGCTTGATCGCCTACCCCGTGCAAAGCGCGGTCCGCCATTTTCCGGAAGATTTCGATAAGCCGGCTCCTCCGCCCCCTCCGCCGGCGGCCGGTCGTACTCAGGAGGCCCCATCATGGCGCTGATACGAGAAACGGACTACGGAACACCGAAGCGCATATCGGGAACTCTGGTGACGATCGAGGTCGACGGCAAGCCCGTCTCGGCTCCCGCCGGCACGTCCGTCCTACGGGCCGCTGCGGAAGCGGGCATTCCAATCCCCAAACTCTGCGCGAGCGACAATCTCGAGCCGTTCGGATCCTGCCGTCTCTGCCTGGTCGAGGTGGAAGGCCGCCGCGGTTTCCCCGCGTCCTGCACCACTCCCTGTGAGAACGGCATGAAGGTTCGCACGCAATCGCCGAAGCTTGAAAAGCTGCGCAGGGGCGTGATGGAGCTCTACGCGTCCGACTATCCGCGTGAGATGTTTGAAAGCGCCGCGAGCGGCGACACGGAATTCCAGCAGATGGTCACCGCCGTCGGCCTGAAAGAGGTTCGCTACGGCTACAAAGGCAAGAACCACCAGAACGGCCTGAAGGACGATTCGAATCCCTACTTCGAATTCGACCAGTCCAAGTGCATCGTCTGCTCGCGCTGCGTCCGCGCCTGCGAGGAGGTCCAGGGGACTTTCGCGCTCACCATCGACGGCCGCGGCTTCGCCTCGTTCGTTTCAGCCGGCGACAAGCCTTTCATGGAATCCGAATGCGTCTCCTGCGGCGCTTGCGTACAGGCCTGCCCGACGGACGCCCTGCTCGAAAAATCTGTGATTGAACGGGGGCGTCCCGATCACAGCGTGGTCACCACCTGCGCCTATTGCGGCGTAGGCTGCTCGTTCAACGCGGAATTGAACGGCAACGAAGTCGTCCGTATGACGCCAAATAAAGACGGCAAAGCGAATCACGGCCATTCCTGTGTCAAGGGCCGCTTCGCCTATGGCTACGCTACTCACAAAGATCGCATCCTCAAGCCCATGATCCGCGCCAAATTCACCGATCCCTGGCGCGAAGTTACATGGGACGAAGCGATCAATTACACCGCGAGCGAGTTCAGGCGTATTCAAGCTAAGTACGGCCGCGATTCCATCGGCGGGATCACGTCTTCGCGCTGCACCAACGAGGAGACCTACCTCGTCCAAAAAATGATCCGCGCCGCCTTCGGCAACAACAATACCGACACCTGCGCCCGAGTTTGCCATTCGCCCACCGGCTACGGAATGAAAACCACCCTCGGCACCTCCGCCGGCACGCAGGATTTTGACTCGGTCCAAGCCGCCGACGTGATCATGATCATCGGCGCGAATCCCACCGACGCGCACCCGGTCTTCGCCTCCCAATTGAAGCGCCGCCTGCGCGAAGGCGCGCGCCTCATCATCGTCGATCCGCGCAAGATCGATCTCGTCAAGACGCCACACGTCAAAGCCGATGGCCACCTGCCACTGCTTCCCGGCACGAACGTCGCGATGATCAATTCGCTCGCGCACGTCATCGTCACCGAAGGGCTGGTCAACGAACCATATGTACAGGAGCGTTGCGATCTGGTTGCTTTCGACCAATGGCGCAAGTTCGTCGCCGAAGATCGAAATTCGCCCGAGGCCACGGAAAAATACACCGGCGTTCCCGCGGCCGATGTCCGCGCCGCCGCCCGTCTCTACGCCACCGGCGGCAACGGCGCCATTTATTACGGCCTCGGCGTCACCGAACACAGCCAGGGTTCCACCATGGTCATGGGCATGTGCAATCTCGCCATGGCCACCGGCAACATCGGCAAGAACGGCGTGGGCATCAATCCCCTGCGCGGACAGAACAACGTCCAGGGCTCCTGCGACATGGGCTCGTTCCCTCACGAATATCCGGGCTACCGCCACGTCTCGCAGGATGCCGTGCGCGAGTCCTTCGAACAGGCTTGGGGCGTCGCGCTCCAGAAGGAGCCGGGCCTGCGCATTCCCAACATGATCGACGCCGCCATCGACGGCACGTTCAAGGGCCTCTATTGTCAGGGCGAGGATATCGTTCAATCCGATCCCAACACGCAGCACATGTCCCGCGGCCTTGCCTCCATGGAATGTGTCGTCGTACAGGATCTTTTCATCAACGAAACAGCCAGCTACGCGCACGTGTTCCTGCCCGGTGCGTCGTTCCTGGAAAAAGACGGCACCTTCACCAACGCCGAACGCCGGCTTGGTCGGGTCCGCAAGGCCATCGAGCCCCTGGCCGGCTTGGCCGATTGGGAGGTCACGATGAGGCTGTCAACCGCCCTCGGCTACCCGATGCATTACAACCATGCGTCGGAAATCATGGACGAGATCGCGCGCCTCACGCCCACTTTCGCGGGAGTCAGCTTCGAGATGCTCGACCGCGTCGGCAGCGTCCAGTGGCCGTGCAACGACAAAGCCCCCCTCGGAACGCCGATCATGCACATTGGCGGCTTCGTCCGCGGCAAGGGCCGCTTCATGTTGACCGAATTTGTCCCGACCGACGAACGCGTCAATGCCCGCTTCCCGCTGATCCTCACCACCGGGCGAATTCTTTCGCAGTATAACGTCGGCGCGCAAACCCGCCGCACGGACAACAATCGCTGGCACGATATGGATGTCCTGGATATCCATCCGTCCGACGCCGAAGATCGCGGCATCAACGAAGGCGATCTCGTTTCGCTCGCCAGCCGCGCAGGAGACATTACTCTCCCCGCGCGCATTTCCGAGCGCATGCAGCCGGGCGTCGTCTACACCACGTTCCACCACGCCATGACCGGCGCGAACGTCGTCACCACGGAATTTTCCGACTGGGCCACGAACTGCCCGGAGTACAAAGTCACGGCAGTGCAAGTGCAGCTTGCGCGCCACATGTCGGAATGGCAGGAGAACTACCTCGAAACGCGCCGTCTCACCACGCAAATTGAAAAGGAATCGACGGCCAACGACTGAGCCCGCCGCTCGGCGCACGACAGAACATGGAAGAGGAATACATGGTCCACATGGCGAACCAAATCGCCATGTTTTTCGCCAGCTACCCGCACGACGAAGCCCTGGCCGGCGTTACCGATCATCTCAAATCGTTCTGGGAACCCCGCATGCGCAAACAAATCATCGACTACGTAGCCGCAGGCGGCCACGGCCTCCACGCCCTCGCACTCGAAGCCGTTAAACACCTCCCATCGTAGCGCCCGCTTCCAGCCGGCGTTTTTCTGAAATTTCGCCTCCCACCGAACTCTCGCGATCGGTCGGCCCACCCGGCTCCCGAACTCCGAGTTCCCGCTGCTCCGCGCAAAACTCCACGACCCGCGCCTCCGACCAGAACCTCTCTTCCCCATGCTCGTCGGAAATAAACCCGCAATGCCCGCCATGCTCCGGCGCCACCAGCCGGATAAACGAGTTGTTCCGCATCGCCTCATGCGAAAAAGTGGAAAACGGCACGAAAGGATCGTCGTGCGCCGTCAAAATCAGCGTCGGCACCTGGATGGCCCCCAGCACGTGCATCGCGCTCGACTGGGCGTAGTAGTCATCGGCGTCGTGGAAACCGCAATACCGCGCCGTGATCATGCAATCGAAATTCCGCACGGTATGCACGCGCGACAGCTGGTCGAGCGAATAAATCCCACCAAACAGCTGCGCCTTCCGGCGCATCCGGCGCTTCAGCTTCCGCACGAAATGCCGGCTGTAGACGAAATTCCGCGCCTCACCCAGCGCATCCACGCATGCCGCCAGATCGAAACACGGATTCACAGCCGCGATTCCGCGCAATTCCTCAGGCGCCTTGGATCCAAACTCGCCCGCCATCTTCAGCACCAGGTTCCCGCCCATCGACCAGCCCACAAGAAAAATCTCGGCCAGCCCGTCCCGCTCGACGAGCTCCGCCAGCACCGCCCGCAAATCGGCGCTCCGCCCCGAATGATAGAGCGTCGGTGTCAGATGCTCCGTGCCGCCACAATTCCGTTGGTTCATCCGCACCACGTTGAATCCCGCAGCGAAAGCCTTTTCCGCGCAGCCCCGCATGTAACCTGAATCGCTCGAACCCTCGAGTCCGTGCAGCAGCACGAGCGTCGAATGCGCGCGCCGGTCCTCATGCCAGTTGCAGTCCCCGCGCACCTGCGTTCCCTGCTCCACTTCAAATAGTCGATCGGTCGCGGCGGGCAGGCGTGGAAACGAGCGTGGCCAGAAAGCCGACACCACGGTCATCAAATGTCCGTTGCGCAACCTCGGATGCGGGCGGAATTGTCTCACGACGCCCACATGTTAATCACTCAGGCGCGTTCTGGCAAACCTGTGTCGCGGCAGGAAGATGCCGAGTGAGCTCGGGACGCGGGACCGCTAGTCGATAGGTACGCCCGTCAGCGGGCAGGGATCGGAATGGGAAGTCGCGATCGCGCCGATCGCATCGCGCCACTGTTCGTCGTTGTACTGCTCGATCCCGTTCGCTTGGTCAAGACAAAACGCCGGCGCATCCGCCGGATTGCCCGCGCTCCGCGGAACAGAAATGATCAGATACATGGGCGGCGCGAGCGGTGTCCCGGGAGCTACCCCGGGAACCAACCCGCAGCGAAAGAATTTCGTATCGTAATCGGACTCGCGAAACAGCGTGTTCAATTCCGTGTCACCACCCGGATCGAATCCCACTTTGTACATCTGGCACGCATAGCCTTCATCGGGGTGCTCGGCGATATATTCTGTTTCCTTCGCGCGAATCAGATGCAGCGCCTGAATCGCCGCCTGCTGCTGGCGCGCGCTTTTCGCCGGCGTCACCGCGTTCAGATCGCCGTGCGCTATCCGCTCGAGCAATGCCGCGCGCGTGTTCGGATCCGCGTTGTTGATGTGCTGGCGAATATCCTGCACGAACCCCAGAAATCCCAGCAGAATCACGCCAACAATCGCCAGCTGCCCGTATCCGAGGATCAATCCCGCAAACGCGATCGCGCTCCCATTCTCGCGCCCGCTGCTTTTCGCAATCTGTCCCCGCGACAGGTGCCCGAACACAACCGCCGCCAGCCCAAACGGAACGAGCAGCGCCAGAAAGCCCCAAACCAGGCTCGCCACGGCCAGCTTATTGAGCGTAGGGGTCGCCGCCAAGGGCGCAGAAATCGAATTCGGCGCCGCAGCGACGCGCGCCGTTGCCGGCGCGGTCCCAGGCACCAGCGGCTTCGCGCACACGCGGCAGTATTTCCGTCCCTCGGGATTGTCGCAAGCGCAGTGCGGGCAGATCATGCGGCCCTCCACGGGAATTGCTTCGAGGCGTTGCAAGAATTCTAGCATCCGCCGCCGAAACACACCGCTCGAGCCGGATCAACCGATCATGAATGATAACTAAGGAATCCCCAAGACTCGTCCGCTTGCTTCAGCAGGCCTCCGAGCATCCTTCGCTCGCCAAACAATCCTGCGGGGGATTTTCCTTGGGCCGGGCCAGACTGGGGAACAGCCGGCGGATCGCGGTCATCACGCGCTCCGGCATGTGCTCTTTGTAGAGGTAAAAATCCGCACCCGGTTCAGCGCACTCCGATTCCGTAAACGGTGCATTCAGATCCGTGAACACGATGAAGCGCGTCTCAGGCATCAGCTCCCGCAACCGCAGCGTGCATTCGATCCCGCTCAGCCGCGGCATGTGCAGATCGGTGATCACCAAGTCCGGCCGCAGAGCCTCCGCGATACTCATCAGCTCCACGCCATTGCTTGCCGTCCCGACAATTTCGATACGTTCCTGTCGTCTCAGGAAACTACACAGGGCATTCAGGTCCTTTGGTGAGTCATCGACCACCACCACCCGAATGGCCTTTCCACTTGTCAACCGGCCCTCCCTCTCCGTCGATCGAGCTCAATCAGGACAGAGTGAGGATTTTCGACGCGTGCGTAAATTCGGCTGAACACGTAAGGGTAAAACTCTAGTACTCCGGATCCCGCGAGCACGCTTCAGGACTGCACGATATCGTTGCGGATCGCATAGTGCACCAGCTCGGTCACCGAATGGATATTCAGCTTGAGCATGATATTCGCGCGGTGGGCCTCCACCGTCTTGACGCTGATGCCCAGAGTCGCCGCCACTTCCTTGTTGCTCTTGCCCTCGGCCAGCAGTTGGATCGTTTCCCGCTGGCGCGGTGTCAGGATGTCGCGCGGAGCCTTGCCGCGCGCGCGCCGTTCCTCTCGCGCCACCCAGGCGGCGATCTTCGGCGAATAGAACGCCGCGCGCTTCCGCAGCGCGTCGATCGCTTCCAGCAAGTTGACGTCGGCATCCTCCTTCAGCAAGTATCCCCGCGCGCCCGCATCCAGCAGCTCCCTCGCCAGCTTTTCCGACCCGTGCGCGCTCAAAATCAGCACTTCGGTCTGGGGAGAGACTTTTCGAATTTGCCGCGTCGCCTCGATTCCGCCCAGCCCCGGCATCCCGATATCCACGATCGCCACGTCGGGCTTCTGGGCCCGCGCCCTCGAGATGGCTTCGCGCCCGTTCGCCGCCTCCGCGCACACCCGCCATCCCCGCCTGCTTTCGACCAGCGCCCGCAGTCCCTTTCGCACCACGGGATGGTCGTCCACAATCAAGATGCTAACCGGCATGTGCAGCTTTCGCGCGCAGCGGCAGGCCTGCTCGTACGGTTGTACCGGAGCGGTCGGAACGAATTTCGAGCTTGCCGCCGAGTTGTCGCATCCTTTCGCGCATTCCCAGAATTCCGACTCCCAGCGAGTTCGCCGCCGAAGGCTCGTTCGTCAAATTCCCGCCCGGAAATCCGCGCCCCCGGTCGCTCACTTCCAGCGCCAGAATCGACGCTTCCCTCTTCAATTCGATCTTCGCGCTCGTGCTGCCCGAATGCCGCTGTATATTTCCGAGACTCTCCTGGATGATCCGGAAAAACGCGGTTTCCAGGTCCTGCGGCAACCGTCCGATTCCTGAGGAAATCGCGACCTCTACTCGAATGCCGGTCCGCTCGCTGAATCCGCTTGCGTATTCCTCGATGGCCGATCGCAGTCCGAGCTCATCCAGCGCGGGCGGGTGGAGCAAGTAGGACATCGACCGGATTTCGCGTGCCAGCCCTTTCAAGATTTTGTGGGCGTCTGCCAGCACTGCGCGTCCGCGATTGTTCAGCTTTCCGCCCGACTTGCTCAATTCCCCCAGATTCAGATTCGCTGCCAGCAGCCCCTGCGCCACGCTGTCGTGCAGATCGCGCGCGATTCGCCGCCGCTCCTCGTCCTGCAGTTGCAGCAAACGCGACGACAACTGGTGCAGCTCCTCCTCCCGTCGCTTGCGTTCGGTCACGTTCCGCACCGTTACGATCGCGCCGACGATCTCGCCTTTGTCATCACGCAGCGGCGCGAAGTCGCCGTCACACCATCCTTCCTTTCCGGTCTGCGGCACGTTGTAGGGCAGATCGAGCGCGGAGCAAACCTCCCCCTCGAGCGCCCTGTCGATCATGCCGATCGCACCCGATTCGCCTAAAAAGGGCAGCATCTCAAGCGGATGCTTCCCCAGCACCTCGGCGCTCGAAAGGCCCGTCATTCGCTCCATGAACGGATTCCACATCTCGTAGCGCCTATCGCGCGCGTGGACCACGATCCCCTCTTGCACACTGCGCAAAATCTCGCGATTCAGCTCGTGCGCGCTCCCGAGCGCCGCCTCCGTGCTTTTGCGATCGGTCACATCGGTCATGGTGGCGATGATCCGTTTGATCGAACCGTCGCTCGCAAACTGCGGCACCGCGCTTCCGTACACCCAGAGTATCGCGTCGCTCCCGGGACGTTTGAATCCGATCACCTCACTGCGAATCGCCTTCCCCGTTGCCGCCACCAGCGGCCCGGGACGCAAGGGCACCGGAATTTCGTTCAATTCCTCGTCGACGGGCACAAGTCCGATCTCGACTCCGGTCTTCCCCAGCACCTGCTCGTCCGTGAACCCCCACATGTCCAGCGCCGCCTGGTTCGCGTACTCAACGTGCGTGCCGGGACCGAGAATCATTACGCCGACGTGCAGGTCTTCGAGCAGCATCCGGAACCGGTCTTCGCTGGAGGGAGGAATATCTGCGGGCACACGCGCGACGCGCTTCAGCCGTTTCCGCGACGATCTCGCCGCTGGCTTCTTTCGCATCGAGACATCGAACCTTCTCGAGTTCCAGCCGCCGCCGGCTTGAGACTCGCGCCAATGCGCGTATTCAACCACCGGGATTTCGCAAAAGCAAGGAAACGAGGACATATGCGATTCTGGTTCTCAGCGGCGCCCTCGAGATCCCGGCGTTCGCGCTCCTTTCGTGCTCGCTGCCCTCTGTCAAGATCCCTGTCCTGTGCGTCGACCTGCGGAGGGTGCTCTGAACCGAAATCATACGAGTGCGCCAGTGGCCGGTTCCGCTTGACTGTGCGACGAACGCTGGCATACTGGCCGCGCCGATAATCAAAAAGTCGCAGCGCCAAAATGAAAACCCTCTCCCGCGCGTTGATCGAAATCGGATTTATCGTTTTCCTGTTTTATTCCAATCTTTTGATGGGGGAATTCGAACGCTCTGGCGCGGGACGCCAGAGGGGTTTCATCTGGGCGGTAGGCGATATCTTTGACGCGAACAATTTCGAAATTGCGATTGTCGCCGCTCTAATCGGCTACGTTCTGGTCGAGCTTCTGCGCAAACGCCTGCAATAGCCCTGCGCTTCTAACCGAAAACCTTCATCCACACCCATTCGATGAGCGTAATGCCGGCGTATCCGGCAGCCCCATATAGCGCCAGATAAAAAATCAGAAACGCTCCGGCGCGAACAGAATCTTTCATCGAGAGACGCCTGACAACCGGCTCCCAGGTAGGTTGAACGGGACCGCGTGATCGCGCGGCCATCGGCGGCAACAGAACCCGAGCGTGAGATGCAACTCCAGCGGGCTCGTTCATGCCCCGAGTCTAACCTCCGCCGTTTCAGCAATCCAATTCAACTTTCCGCTCGAAGGAATAACATTCCCATATGGATACCTCGAAGGGAAGACCGCTCTGCCGACCGGCTCTGCCGACCGGCTCTGCCGACCGGCCTCGCCGACAAGCGCGCCGCCAACTTGCTTTCATCTCGCGATGCCACTACAATGAGTCGATTGATGAAGTCCGTCCTCTACAAGGGAACTTTTTCACGCCCAGCGCACCTCGCTGGGCTTTCGTGTTTATGGGGAGCGATTTTGTGAGAAGCGTCTTTATGAGGAAATGGAAACATGGCTAGAGAAGCGCTGTTTGTCACCACCAAGGAAGAGATCTCAGGCGAGCGCCATTTCGACTACGTCATCCCGGAGGGGCTGACGTTCGACGATGTGCTGCTGGTCCCCGGAAAATCCGATGTGCTGCCCGCGCAGGCCGACACGCGCACGTTCCTTTCGCGCCGCATCGCGCTGAATGTCCCCATCGTCGCGGCGGCCATGGACACCGTCACCGACGCGCGCCTGGCCATCGCTATTGCGCGTCAGGGCGGGATTGGATTCGTGCATCGCAATATGTCGATTGACCGGCAGGCCGAGGAAATCGACCGCGTGAAGCGTTCCGAAAGCGGCATGATCGTCGACCCCGTCACCATCGGCCCCGAAATGTCCGTGCGCCAGGCGCTCGAGTTCATGAACAAATACAAAGTCTCGGGATTGCCCGTCACGCGCGGGCACCGGCTCATCGGCATTCTGACGAATCGCGACCTCCGATTCGAGCGCAACCTCGATCAGCCCGTCAGCAATATCATGACCAAGGACAATCTCGTCACCGTGCCCGTCGGCACGACGCTCGAAGAAGCCGAAAAAATCCTGCAGCGCCACCGCATCGAAAAGCTGCTTGTCGTGGATAAGGACTACAACCTCAAAGGCCTGATCACCGTAAAGGACATCCAGAAAAAACTCGAATTTCCGTACGCCACGAAGGACGATCAGGGGCGCCTGCGAGTGGGCGCGGCCATCGGCGCCACCGGCGATTTTCTGGAGCGCGCGCAGGAAATGGCCCGCGAAAAAGCGGACGTTCTCGCAATCGACACGGCGCACGGCCACACCACGCGCGTGATGGAGGCGATCCGGGCCGTGAAATCGAAGCTACCGGAGATGGAATTGGTGGCGGGCAACGTAGCCACGGCCGAAGGCACGCGCGATTTGATCTCGCTCGGCGTGGACGGCCTGAAAATCGGCATCGGGCCCGGCTCGATTTGCACCACCCGCATCGTCACCGGTGCCGGAGTGCCGCAGATCACGGCCGTCGCGGAGTGTTCGCGGGCGGCGCAAGGCAGCGGCGTCCCGGTCATCGCCGATGGCGGCATCAAGTTTTCGGGCGACATCACCAAGGCCATCGCCGCCGGTGCATCCGCCGTGATGATCGGCAGCCTCTTTGCCGGCACCGAAGAGTCCCCGGGCGAAACGATTCTCTACCAGGGCCGCACGTTCAAATCCTACCGCGGCATGGGATCGCTCGGCGCGATGGAAGCTGGATCGGCCGATCGTTACGCGCAGGAAACCGCCGAGCGCGGCAAGTCTGTTCCCGAAGGAATCGAAGGCCAGGTACCCTACAAAGGCCCGCTCGCGGGTCTCGTCGAGCAGCTCGTCGGCGGGCTACGCAGCGGCATGGGCTACTGCGGCACTCGAAATTTGAAGGAACTTCAGGAAAACAGCCGCTTCATCCGCATTTCCTCCGCGGGCCTGCGCGAAAGCCACGTCCACGACGTGATTATCACCCGCGAAGCCCCGAACTACCGGCTCGAGTAATGCCGAATCACGCCGCCGGGGATTGCTAGAGTGCAATGGCTGAAGCGATGGTGGCCGGCGCTGGTCTGGGCCGTGGCGATTTCGCTTTTCTCAACGGGCGCCTTCACGGCAGAGAACACCAGCCGGATCATTCTTCCGATACTGCACTGGCTCCTTCCACACGCCGCGCAGGCGACGCTTTTCCAGATTCACCATTACATCCGCAAGTGCGCACATTTCACGGAATACTTTATTTTGAGCCTGCTGCTGCTGCGCGCGATTCGCGCGGGCCGGCCGGGCACGCGCTTCGCGTGGGCATTGCTCGTGGTTGCGATTGTAATCTGCTACGCCTCGCTGGATGAATTTCATCAGCGATTCGTTCCCGGGAGAACCGCAGCCGTTGGCGATGTGCTGATCGACACCAGCGGCGGCATCGCGGCGCAGGTGGTTGTGGCGCTCGTGATCCTGCTCGGCCACGTCCGTGAAAGACGCGAGATCGAGGCGGAACAAAAAGCCGGCTGAAAAAGAAAAGCCCCGGGTTTGAGCCCGGGGACTTTCGACAAAACGCCGCTGGCGATCCAGCGGCGGGTTATTTTGCGGCTACGGCTTCCTTCTCTTCTTTCTCTTCCGGAGCGTTTTCCTCGGCACGCTTGCGGGGCTTCTTGTCCTTCTTTTTCAGCTCCGAGCCGATGAATTCCAGAATGGCGAGCTCGGCGCCGTCACCGATGCGCCAACCGGTGCGGATGATCCGCGTGTAACCGCCGGGACGCTCCGCGAAACGCGGCGCGAGGTCCGTGAAAAGTTTCTGCGTCGCGCCCGGAGTCATCAAGAACGCGGCTGCCTGGCGACGAGCATGGAGCGAATCGCGCTTCCCGAGAGTAATCATCTTCTCGGCGATCGGGCGAGCGGCTTTCGCGCGCAGGATCGTCGTATGGATGCGCTCCTTTTCAATGAGATTCGTCACGAGATTGCGCAGCACGGCGCGTCGGTGCGCCGGCTGCTTGCCGAGTTTGGAGCCAGATCGAAGGTGTCTCATGATTCAGCCGCGGCTCAGATCGCCGAAGCGTCTCCTTCCGGCGGAGGCGGCGCGGTCTGGCTCGGAAGCGGAGGCCAGATCACGCGGCCGTGATCGTCGAACTTCATGCCGAGACTCAGACCCATCTTGTGCAGGATGTCCTTGATCTCGTTGAGCGACTTGCGTCCGAAATTCTTGGTTTTCAGCATTTCGGATTCGGTTTTCTGCACGAGCTCGCGCAGGTTCTGGATGTTGGCGTTCTTCAGGCAATTGTAGGAGCGGACCGAAAGCTCGAGCTCCTCGACCGAGCGGTCGAGAAATTCGAGGCGCGGATCGGCGTAGTTCTCGACGGCCTCCTCGGGAAGGTCGGGCTGCTCTTCGAAATTGATGAAGATGCTCATGTGATCTTTGATCAGTTTCGACGCGAGGCCGATGGAATCCTGGGGCGTGATCGCCGCGTTGGTCCAGACTTCGAGAGTCAGCTTCTCGTAGTCGGTCATTTGACCGAGGCGCGCGGCTTCGACAGCGTAGTTGACCTTGCGAACGGGCGAGTGGACCGAGTCGATCGGAATGTAGCCGATCGGCAGGTCTTCGTCGAAGTTGCGGTCGGCGGCGACGTAGCCGCGGCCGTTCTTGACGCGCAGCTCGAGTTCGAGCTTGCCGCCTTCGCTGACCGTGGCGATGTAAACGTTCTTGTCGAGCACGGCGATATCCGCGTCTTCCTCGATCCTCGCGGAGGTCACCGGGCCGGGCACGTCGACGGTGAGCGTGATGGTCTTCGACTGATCGGTATTGAGCTTGAGCGGAACCTGCTTCAGGTTGAGGATGATGTCGGTCGCGTCCTCGACGACGCCGGGAATCGGCGAGAATTCGTGCAGCACGCCTTCGATTTTCACCGCGGTGATGGCCGCTCCCTCGATCGAGCTCAGCAGCGCTCGCCGCAGAGCGTTTCCGACCGTAGTGCCCCAACCGCGCTCAAACGGCTGCGCGGAGAATTTTCCATACTTGTCGGTCAGCGACTCGGGTTCGGCCGCCAACCGCTTTGGTTTCTGAAAGCCTTTCCACATTTTTGCTTCCTCCTGGCCCGCAAAAAGCGAGCCCGCTAACAATTCGCGTAATGATCGAAATCGGTTCCGAAATTATTTCGAGTACAACTCGACGATGAGCTGTTCGTTCATCGGCGGCGTTTGCACGTCTTCGCGGCGCGGCATAGCCACGACCTTGGCCTTGAAATTGGCGCGGTCGATATCGAGCCACGGAGCGAGGCCCTGGCTCTGAGCCAGGTTGCGCGCTTCGAGCACCATCGCGTTTTCGTGCATGTTGGCCTTCAGTGCGACATCATCGCCCACCTGCACGAGGTAGCTGGGAATGTTCACCTTGCGGTCCTTCACCCGGATGTGGCCGTGCAGCACGAGCTGCCGCGCCTGCGCGCGCGAACCGGCGAGACCCGCGCGATAGACGACATTGTCGAGCCGCCGCTCGAGCATGACCATCAGGTTCGAGCCCGTGGGGCCCTTGGTGCGCTCCGCTTTCTCGAAATAGGTGCGGAACTGGCGCTCGAGCAAACCATAGGTGCGCTTCACCTTCTGCTTCTCGCGCAGCTGGATGCCGTAGCCGACCATTTTCGGACGGCGTGCCTGGCCGTGCTGGCCGGGGACGAAGTTGCGCTTTTCGATGGCGCATTTTTCCGTAAAACACCGGAGGCCCTTCAAGAAGAGCTTCTGCCCTTCGCGGCGGCACAGCCGGCAAACTGCTTCACGATGTCTTGCCAAGTTACTTTCTCCTTCAAAATGCCGGTCTAAAGTCCCCGGCGCTACATGCAAAGCTCGAAACCAAATTCTAGACGCGGCGGCGCTTGGGTGGGCGGCAGCCGTTGTGCGGGACGGGTGTTACATCCTTGATCGCGTTGATGTGCAGGCCGGAGGACGCCAGCGCACGGACAGCGGATTCGCGGCCTGCGCCAGGTCCCTTCACCCGCACCTCAACCGATTTCATGCCGTACTGATCGCGCGCGACTCCGGCAGCCGTCATCGCCGCCTGTTGCGCGGCATACGGAGTGCCCTTGCGAGAGCCCTTGAAACCGGACGAACCGGCCGAGGCCCAGCTGACCACGCGGCCTTCGGGATCGGTCAGCGTGATGATCGTATTGTTGAACGTGGCCTGGATGCAGACCAGTCCGTGCGGCACGATCCGCTTTTCCTTCTTCTTGCGGAATTCTTTTTTCCGCTTGGCCGGTTTTGCTCCTGCTGCGGGAGCCGCGGCTGCGTCTTTGGGTTCTTTTGCCATGTCGTCGTGTCGAGCCTTTCAAGATGCCGGGCTGAAGACCCCGGGCGCTGCATGCAATCCGAACGTCAAAACCGGGCCGAAATGCCTCCAGTTCCCACCGCAGACCCGCGCTCAGTGAACCCTACTTGCGAGCCATCGTTTTCTTCTTGGCTGCGACGGCGCCCTTGCGCGGACCCTTGCGGGTGCGCGCATTCGTGTGCGTGCGCTGGCCGCGCACGGGAAGGTTCCGGCGATGGCGCAGTCCGCGGTAGCACTGAATTTCGATCAGCCGCCGGATGTTCATCTGCATCTCCTTGCGGAGATCGCCTTCGACCTGGCCTTCGGCTTCGATGGCGGCGCGCAGACGGGTCACTTCCTCTTCAGTAAGATCTTTGATCTTCTTCGTCGCATCCACGTTCGACTTCGCGGCGAGCGAACGCGCGCGCTGCTGTCCGATGCCGTAGATCGCCGTGAGGCCAACCCACAGACGCTTGTTCGGCGGCAGATCCACTCCTGCGATACGTGCCATTCTTTCCTCCCTAACCCTGGCGCTGGCGGTGTTTGGGGTTCTGGCAAATCACGCGAACCACGCCGCGCCGATGAACGATCTTGCACTTCATGCAAATTTTCTTGACCGATGCCCGGACTTTCATTTCTTTGACTCCGTTCCCCGCGGGAACTTCAGGGGAGCAATCCCCTTCCCGAAACTTGCAGCACCCCTGCCGGGCTGAGGGACCCGGCGCTACACTCAAACCCTGGACTTACTTGTACCGATACACGATGCGGCCGCGCGTCAGGTCGTAGGGCGACAGCTCCACCGCTACGCGGTCGCCGGCCAGGATGCGGATGAAATTCTTCCTCATCTTGCCCGAGATGTGCGCGAGCACCTGATGCTTGTTCTCCAGCTCGACGCGAAACATGGCGTTGGGAAGCGGTTCGATCACCGTGGCCATCACTTCGATGGCGTCTTCCTTGCCGCTTTCGCCCGGTTTTTTGTCCTGCTCGGGTTTTCTCGCCATGCGCTCCTGATTTCCGGCCACCGCAAACCAGCCGGGCCAAAGACCCCCGGCGCGACTTTCAAAGCTGAAACCCTACCAACAGGGACCCGTGACTTCCTTGGGCCTGGTCAGTATCCACGGACCATTGCTGGTTACGGCCACCGTGTGCTCGAAATGGGCCGAGTCGCTGCCGTCGGCCGTGACCGCGGTCCAGTCGTCGTCGAGCACCCGCACCGCGGGGCCGCCGCAATTCACCATAGGCTCGATGGCTAGGACCATGCCCTCCTGCAGCTTGGGACCCTGGCCCGCCGCGCCGTAATTCGGCACTTGCGGCTCCTCGTGCATCTTGGTGCCGATACCGTGGCCAACAAACTCGCGAACCACCGAAAACCCGTTCGTTTCCACCCACTGCTGCACCGCGGCCGAAACGTCGCCCAAGCGATTGCCCGGCCGTACCTTATCGATCGCCTGGTCCAGCGATTCCCGGGTGACCCGGAGCAGCTTTTCGCGCCCGGGTGCAATCTTGCCGACCGGAACGGTCAAAGCAGCGTCGCCGAAGTATCCGTCCAGCTCCACGCCGAAGTCCATTGAGAGGATGTCGCCCTCTTTGATTCGGCGGGAGGCCGACGGGATTCCGTGCACCACCTCCTGATTGATCGAGGTGCACACCGAACCCGGATACCCCCGGTACCCCTTGAATGCCGGACGGGCGCGATGTTCCGCCGTGTAGGCCTCGGCAAACTGATCCAGCTCCATCGTCGTGATGCCCGGGCGGATCATCGCGCGCATCTTCTCCAGCGCGCCCCAGACAATCAAACCCGCTCGATGCATCTTGTCGAGCTCGGCCGGCGATTTACAGATAACCATCAGCGCCCTTCCGCACGCTTCACGATCTCGCCGAGCGCACGGCTGACCTCCTCCACACTCACCGAAGCGTCCACTTCCTGCAAGACGCCCTGCTCCCGGTAGTAATCCGCCAGCGGCTTGGTCTGGCGGTGATACGCCGCGAGCCGCTGGTTGACGACCTCCGCCCTATCGTCGGCGCGCTGAACGAGCTTGCCGCCGTCGTTGTCGCAGACGCCCTCTACTTTCGACGGCGCGTCGTAGACATTGTAAATCTCGCCGCCCACACCGCACGTTCGCCGGCCGGTCAAGCGCCGCAGCAACTTATCGTCGCTGACCGCGAGGTCGACCACCACGGGCTTGCCGAACCCGCCGCGCTCGAGGATCTTGTCCAGGCCCTCGGCCTGCGGCAGCGTCCTCGGAAACCCATCGAAGAGGCATCCGGCTTCGCAATCCGGCTGCTTCAGCCTCTCGTCGACCATCTTCATCACCAGATCGTCCGACACCAACTGGCCGGCCTGCATGATCGGCCCGACGATCCTGCCCAGCTCCGTGCCGCGGGCGACGGCTTCGCGCATCATGTCGCCGGTCGAGAGATGCGGCACGCCAAGCTGCTTGGCGATGCGCTTCGCCTGCGTGCCCTTACCCGCACCCGGAGGTCCCATAAAAATAAACGCGCGTTTGCCAGCCATCGCCTCTCCCGAACCGAGCGATTAACCGCGCCGACTGCGCACGCGTCCCCGTTTCACGAAGCCGTCGTAATTGCGCATCACCAGCTGCGCTTCCAGCTGCTGCACCGTGTCCATGGCCACGCCGACGACGATGAGCAGCGAGGTGCCGCCGAAATAAAACTGCACGTTCAGGCCGTTCAAAATGAAGCGCGATAAATGCGCGTCAAACCAGTTGCCGCCCAAAAACCACGGCAGGTGATTCAGGTGAATGCCCTGGATCATCCACTCCGGCAGCAGACAGACCATGGCGAGATAGACGCCGCCAACCAGCGTGAGCCGCGACAGGATGCGGTTGATATATTCCGACGTGTTCCGTCCGGGACGAATGCCGGGGACGAATCCGCCGTTCTTGCGCATGTTGTCGGCCAGCTCCGTAGGATTGAAAATGATGCCCACGTAAAAGAACGCGAAAAAGATGATCAGTGCGACGTAGAGAACCGTGTACAGCGGCTCGCCCCAGGCGATCATCTTGCCGAACTTCTGGATGTAGGCCGAGCGGCTGCCGAAAATCAGTGCGAACGTGGCCGGCGCGGTGAGCAGTGAGCTGGCGAAAATCGGTGGAATCACGCCGCCGGAATTGACGCGCAGCGGCAGATACGTCATCTGCCCGCCCATAACCTTGCGCCCCATCACGCGCTTGGCGTACTGCACCGGGATCCGTCTCTGGCCGCCCTCCACGAGGACGATGAACGCCACGACGGCGAGCATCAATACCAGAAGCATCAGAACGATGATGGGCGTGAGCGCGCCCCATTCTTCGGTGCGAATCTTGTCCCACAAGCCGGCGACGGCTTGCGGCAAGCCGACAATGATGCCGGTGAAGATGATGAGCGACATGCCGTTGCCGATGCCGCGATCGCTGATCTGCTCGCCGAGCCACATGATGAAGGCCGAGCCGGTGGTGAGCGTCAGCATCGTCATCAAAATGAAGCGAACGCCGGGGTGATAGACCAGCGCCTGGCCGCCCAGAACCTGCCCGGGCGCTTCCAGAGTGCGTGCAATGGCGAAGGACTGAAACGCGCTGAGGATGATCGTCAGGTAGCGCGTGTACTGCGTGATCTTGCGGCGGCCGAGTTCGCCTTCTTTCTGCAGGCGCTCGAGATACGGCCAGACCACAACCAGCAGCTGCAGCACAATCGAGGACGTAATGTACGGCATGATGCCGAGCGCGAAAATCGTAAGCCGGCGGAGATTCCCGCCGCTGAACAGATTGAAAATGCCGAGAGCCGAGCCCTGGTATTGCTTGAAGATCTGCTCCAGCGCTTCCGTGTTCACGCCGGGCGTGGGTATGTAGCTGCCGAGCCGATACACCAACAGCATGGCCAGCGCAAAGATCACGCGTTTGCGCAAGTCGGGCGTGCTGAAGATGTTTCGAAACGCTTCGAGCAGCTTTCTCATTTCAGGACTTCGGTTTTTCCCCCGGCCTGGGCGATTTTCTCCAGCGCCGATTTGCTGAAGGCGTGCGCTTTGACCGTCAGTGCAATCTTGAGTTCGCCGTCACCGAGGACTTTTACGTCGCCCTTGCTGCGGACGATGCCATGCTGCGCGAGCATTTCCGGGGTGACCGTGTCGCCGGCGGCGAAAGCATTGAGGCTTTCGACGTTGACGACCGCGAACGATTTCGAAAACGGCGCGGAAAATCCGCGCTTGGGCAGGCGGCGGTGCAGCGGCATCTGGCCGCCTTCAAATCCCGGGCGGCGCGAATAGCCGCGGCGGGATTGCTGACCCTTGTTGCCCGCGCCCGCGGTTTTTCCGAGCTTCGAGCCCATACCGCGCCCGACGCGGACTTTGCGGTGGCGCGACCCGCGCGGCGGTTTCAGATTCGACAATGTCGGTACGTTAGCCATGTCTTACGATTCCTCGATTTTGACCAGATGGTGGACTTTGGCGATCATGCCGCGGACGGCGGGCGTGTCCGGATGCTCGACCACCTGCTGCATCCGGCGGAAGCCCAGACCGCGAATCGTCTGGCGCATGTCGCGCGGGCAGCCGATAAAGCTGACCACCCACTTGATTTTCAGCGTGCCGCTCGATTTCTTCTTCGTGGTTGCCATAATTTTTCCGAATTTTTTTCCCGCGCCTTAGGCGCCGGCCGGTTCGTCCGTTCCTCTGCCGCGCGATTCCGCCACGCGCTGCGCGTCTTTCAGGTGCAGCAGCGCGTCGAAGGTGGCCTTGATTACGTTGTGCGGGTTACTGGTGCCGAGCGATTTGGTCAGCACGTTCTGAATTCCCGCAACCTCCATCACGGCCCGCACCGGGCCGCCGGCGATCACGCCGGTTCCTTCGGGCGCAGGCTTCAGCAGGACCGAGCCCGAGCCGTAGGATCCGAGAACCTGGTGCGGAATCGACGTGCCCTTGAGGTTCAGCTTGACCATGTTCTTCTTGGCCTGCTCGATCGCCTTGCGGATGGCCATGGGAACTTCGCGCGCCTTGCCCATACCGAATCCGGCGTGGCCGCCCTGATCGCCGACGACGACCAGCGCCGAGAAGCTGAGGTTCTTTCCGCCCTTCACGACTTTCGTGACGCGGTTAATGGACACAACCTGGTCTTTCAGGTTTGCCTGGTTCGCCTGCACCGGGCGGCGAATCGACAGCGTATCTTTGAGCTCTTGTTTCGGCATAAGTGTTAGAACTTCAAGCCCGCCTCCCGGGCCGCTTCCGCCAGCGCTTGCACGCGGCCGTGATATTGATATCCGCCGCGATCGAACACCACGAGCTCCACGCCCTTGGCGCGGGCGCGTTC
>Ga0210391_10000311_pt1 | contig 55716 bp, 44 predicted proteins | sample IncBWC12OmetaG_FD_160573 | JGI IMG/M metagenome (GOLD analysis project Ga0210391, IMG submission 160573) | Forest soil microbial communities from Barre Woods Harvard Forest LTER site, Petersham, Massachusetts, United States - Inc-BW-C-12-O ...
TCGGCGTCGCCGAACGTCAGGGCCGCCGTGCTGTTTCCGGCCAGCACTGCACTTACGACCGCGAGGTTCTGGGCAACCGTCTGCTTGAATTTCGCGACCTCGTAAATGGCCATCGGGCAGGAAACTGCCAACGCACTGAATCCGCTGATCGCCATGAACAACACCGTCAGCTTGCGGCGAATCGATAGACTCCCGAACCAACTCATCGCAGTCACTCCCAACACCCCGCTACTCCGTCACCGATTTGGCTATAGTCAGAAGCTTGGAACTGATCTTCAAGCCGGCGCGTTCTGCCGCTTTGTGGTTCACTTCGAAGCGCACCCGGTCGTCCTCCAGCACAAAATTGATCATTCCACCCAGCTCAACAAAGCCTTTTGAGTCGCCCACAGTCAGGGCAGAGCTTCCCTCCAGCGTTTCAAGAACCTTTTTCAGTTGGGCCTTTTCCGAGGATGCAATGAACAAAATCTGGCAAGTTCTGGCCTGTTGCAGATCGGCTACCAGTACGATCTGCAGCCTGTGTCCATTGACGGTTTTTTCGCTGGTGATGTCGCGCAGTTCCTGGCCGAACGGATCTTGCCCCAGGACGCAAATGCGAAACGGCCGCGTAGCATCGGCGAGATCGCCTTGCGGCCACTCGACAAATTTCGCGAAGTTATACAGGAAGGCTGCCTTGATCTGATACTCCCCGGCACTTTGGGTTTGCGCTCGCGCGCTGACCATCAAAATCAGCGCCCCAACCATCCATAGCCGTCGCTTTGGACCCGGCACGCCTTCAATCTTCGCCGCAGTCACAGTCGCCATCTGCATGTCGCTCTCGAAGCACTGTTGCGCTCTTTCACCCTCTGAATCCTGAAACGAGTGCTGGCAACCCGCCAATGCCGCTGCGGCATGTGCCTTCAAAAACGGGCGGTGATTTTCACTCGAAAGCTTCTTCCATCCTGCTGGATGGCATCTTCCGGATCCTCGGGCCTGCCCGGATCGAAATACTTCTTGTCGAGAATGTTGTAGATGCTGGCGGCCACATCGACGTGTTTTCCAACCTTGCGTCCCAGCAAGGTGAGATTGAATACCTGATAACTGCCGAGTGAGTTCTGCAGCAGCGTCAGGCGCCTTCCCAAAAATTGCCCATCGATTCCGGCAAACAACGATTGGCCCGCCAGCGGAACATCCAGGTCCAGCTTCGCCATAGGCCCGGGAGAGTTATCCAGCGCCGGGTGTCCGGCCATGTCGTTGTAAGCGTTCACATAATCGAAGCTGGCCTTGCCCTGCAAGCCGCTGGCTGCGCGGCCGCTGAACTCGACATCCATTCCGGTAGCTTGCGCGCTTCCGAGATTTTGGTATTGGAAGTTTCCGTCGGCGCTGAGCTGGACGAGAGTAATCAGGTCATCGATCCGGTTGCGATATACGCCGCTCGAAAGCTGAAAGTGTTCTCCCACCCCTTGTTCCACTCTCGCCTCCATGGTCTGAATGCGCTCGGGCTTGAGTTCCAGATTTTCGTCGTAGAAAATTCCAAAGTCTGGAGTCGATTCATACACGTCGGGAGCGCTGAAGGCCCGGCCGTAAAGAAGCTTCAGGGCGGTCTTCCCGGCAGGGCGATAAATCAGCGCCGCCCGCGGGTTCGTGGTCTCGCCAAAAGTCGAATAGTGGTCGTAGCGAACCCCCGCGTTCAGCGCCAGTCGGCTGGTGATCCTCAGCTCGTCCTGAGCATAGAGGGCGGCGATCAACGAACTGTTCGGCTCCGCGGTAAACGTGTTCGGAGGATTCAGGAGATCGCCTTGATCTTGCCGCAGGTCGTCTCTGATCTCCGTCCCCAGGGTAATCTGGTTTCGTTCGAAAAGACTGCGGCTGACCTGGGCCTCTCCCGTCAGCCAGTTGCCGCGAAACGAGAACGTGTTCAACACGATCGGGTCGCCGGCTCCTGAAGGCGCCTCCGGAACCGGCCCCTGCAGCCGGGCCTGGTCATAACTGGTATGCGCATCCAGTTGCCACTTTCCTATCGCATGCTGATACCCCAGCTTGAAGTATTGATGGCTGTCAATGTTGAAATCTCGGGGATCGTTGAATACCGCTCCGAAATACGCCGTAGGAACTCCCTTGTCGCGCGTGCTGAATAATCCCTGCAGCGTGAATCCACGGAAAGTAATCGTGGCCAGAATGTGCTCATACGATTCGTAGTCCGTGTCGCTGGTAATGCCGTTGTTGTTGGCGGGAGTATCGAATTGCGGAAAAAATAAAGTCTGCCCCCGGCTGTTATAGAAGGTTCCGGAAAGAAGTACGCCCAGGCCATGTAGCTGATGCCCGTAGGTCGCTCGCCCTTCGTAGGTGCCAAAGCTTCCCGCCTGAAAAGACAGCTCCCAATCCCTGACCTGTTTCGCCGTGCGGGTAATCACGTTGATGACCGCGAAAAAAGCGTTCGCCCCATAGAGCGAAGAGCTCGGCCCGCAGACAATCTCCACCCGTTCAATCATGTCCACATCCACCAGAAACTCGTTCCCCACCATCGCCTGGCCGAGAACGTTATTGTTGATGCGATGGCCGTCGATCAATACCAGAATCCGGCTGTTCCAGTCTCCCAGCCGCCCAAAACCGCGTACCCCAACGAAGGAGTAATCGCGGTCGTACGTCACATAAAAACCCGGCACGCTGCGCAGAATGTCCGCCAGGCTTCGATAGCCGTACTTCTGGATTTCATCGGCGGTGATGACCGTCACCGAGGCCGGCGCCTCACTGGCGCTTTGCATGTGCTTCGAGGCGCTATAAACCTGAATCTTGCTCAGCTCTTCCAGACTGGCGTCACTCAGATCCTTCGTTCCTTGCTGCGCAACGGCAGTGGCGGTGAACCCACAAACAAAGACAAAGCCAAAGACAAAAATAAAGATAAAAACAAAGATAAAAATAGAAATAAAGATCATGAGCCGGAGCAATACACTCCGCTCTGCCTCCCCACGCCTTCCCTGAGCCGGACGGCAAGGCCCCCCCAGTGCGGTGGTGGCTGGTCGAGAACCCATCGAACTTCCATCCTCCAAAGGCATGCCTCAGGCGATTGTGCCGCGGCACAATGCCTTACGAACTCCTTCGGCAGGATGTGAGTTTTTCTTTAGTTGCGGGTTCTGTAACCGCGCGGGATCGTGCCGCCGCGCTGCGCGGTGGGCGGGGAAATACTCGTCGAACTATGCAAATGGGCCTGCTGTTGGTCCCGTCTTAAGACACTACCTGGCTGTTCTGCCGCACTGACGTGCCGATCATCCCGCGCGTTTCCAAACCTCGGCCGCAGGCGTAGGAAATGCTTGAGACAGATTCCCGTGCCCTTGCTGTTCGATCTCTTCCTGGCACCGCAGGCAAAATTGCGTCCACGGCAAAGCCTGCAACCGGCGCGCCGGAATATCTTCGCCGCAGTTGACGCACACTCCGAACGAGCCCTCCTCGATTCTGCGCAGCGCCCCTTCGATCCGGCGCAGAATTGTCCTGCGCTGGCTGCTCTGCTGGAATAACGCCTCTTTCGACATGCTGCTCACGCATAGGTCGGCGGCGTCCTGCGTGGTGTCGATCTCCAGCGACCGTGTTTCTTGTTCGATCTGCCGCAGCGACCGCAGGATTTCCTGCCGCTGAACTTCAAGGTTCTGGCTGAACTGTTCAATTTTTGTCTTTTCCATTTTGTCTCTCGTTTTTTCTTGTTCACTATTATTGTGTCGGCATTCCCGGCAAATCCGTTGAATTTCGAAATCTTCTTCCAACATCGCCGCAGCTACGCGTCCAACGCCGGCTCAGGTCTTTCCGGATCGCGCAGGTACGAATCGAAGAACTTAATCAAAAAAGGAGTCTGGCTGCCGATTCCCGCGAACAACAAAACGGAAATTTCAGGTTTCACGCGTTTCATTTCAGCCCGTACAGCAGCCCCAGTCGCATCCGGAAGGTCGTACTCCATCAGCACTCCTTCAATCGGCTGGTCCTGCAGCATCGAAACTCCCTGTTTTCCCGTCGAAGCCGAAATCACCTCGTATCCAGCCCGTTCCAACATGAACTTCAGCCTCTGCAAATTATCGGCATGGTTCTCAACGCAGAGCACCTTGGCGGTGTGCATGCTCGTCTCCTTCAAGGTCTTCTCCTTAAAATAGAGGCCGTTTAACGGCCGTTCGTGAAAGTGCTTCCGGGGAAGCAACCGCAATAGGTGCTATGTGCGGATCGCTGTTACCTGGCGTAGGCCGGCGCAGGTTCAGGCGCCGGGAGGCGGCCGATTGTAGTGCGCGCCCTTGCTGTGGAAGGAAGCCAGCAGGGCGGTCGCAAGACTCAGGTGAGCACGCGTCTCCGTTGGAGGCGAAAGCGCGAAGCTTGGCCTTGGCGGGCAACAGCGAAAAGAGCTGTCATCGAAACGAGGGCGCCGGTCGTGTTGAGCGTTCGCTCTTACCGCGTGGACCGAAGAAGTCTCGGAAAAACCCGGAGCAGTGTTTCGCGCAAGCAGGAGCGCCGATCCGGCGGCGAGCAAAACGAGAACCTGAATCCACGTGATTCGCCCGCTACGAAACTTTTCATTTCTCGACATCTGTCACTCGCGCCTTGCATGTAGTTGATGATCGTATCCCCACTTTGGTTACCTAAAAATTACTTCGGCGCGTCTCGCTGGTACTTTTGCGGTAGACGAAAATAAATCTTCAAAGAGATTCCGCCGGCTTCGGCACCGCCATCGCGCCTGTCGCGGACCGTCACTTCTCGACCCCGCTAAAATCCGCGACGCCAACCTTGACGACCGTCCCGCCCTTCGCTTTCGGCAGCTCACTACCATTTGCCGCGCCGGCTTCCTTGTTGCTCGCCGCCTGAGAGGCCGCGGGCTTCTCCATCCAGACGCCATACACTCTGCCGCCAAACGCCGCGAGGCCGGTGTAATCGCCGAAGAAAACTCCCTCGGCGTCGAACATCTCGGTCGTCCATGCATAGTTTTGAAAGCTGCGCCCCTGGTCGATCGATCGCGCAAGCGTTACCGACTGCATCTTGTTTAGAGGATCCCGCCGGCGGTCGTAAAAAAGAACATAAGGTGTACCGTCGGCCTGGTCGACCCCCATCCACTGAAAGAACTGTTCCGCGCCGTCGTGTGCGGGGTCGGTGTTTACCCGCACGGGCTCGCTCCAATGTTTGCCATGGTCCGTCGAAGTCGAACAGAAAATATCCAGATCGCCATTCCGGTAGTCGCTCCAGGTGACAAAAAGCCGCTGGCTTCGCGGATCGATCGCGATTTGCGGGAACCCATTGGCCCTCTCCAGAGTTTGCACCGCGAACATGATAGGCGCCGTGTGAATGACAGGCCGGGCGCGCGAAAATGTTTTGCCTCCATCGCCCGAAACCGTAAAAAAGATGTCATCGTCCTGGCTCCAGATCGCATAGAGCCGGCCATCGGGCCCGGCCGCTCCCGCGAAGCCCTCCGCCGCTCCGTTGTCATCGCGCGGCAGTCCCGGATGCCGGTCAATCTCAATCGGCGAAGACCATGTTTTTCCATCGTCGGTCGAACGCGAGAGCAATATTTGCGAGTTGGTCAGAGTCCAGCGCGTCCAGCCAACGTAAAGATTTCCCCCGTAGCGGCTCTTGCTCGTATCGGAGATGATGTAGGGTTTGTCTTCGAAAGGGATTCCGGGCTGGGTCGGTTGTTCCATCACTGGAACGTGATTCGCCTCCCACGTCACCCCACCATCGAGCGACCTCCGCACGAAAACTCCATTCCGCGAGGCATCGTGCCCCCAGTAGTTGAAGGTTCCGAGCTTATCGAAGGCGATGTAACAGATAAAAACATGGCCTTGCCGGTCGAAAGCAACCGAGACATCTCCCGAGACTTTGTAATTCGATGGCGCGACGCCTTCCGCGGATTTCCAGCTCCGTCCTCCATCCTGGGAATACGATGCCTGGGCGTTGTCCTGATAAACCGCGACGATGCGCTGTCCATTGTTCGGGTCGATCGCGATCGCCGGCTCGGTAAATGGACCTGGCTGCGGAGTGAGCGCAAAAACTTCCGCGCCCGGCGCCTTGGGCAGCGATTGACTGTGCAGCAACGCGGTAAGCGTGATGATTGCAATTGAACTGGAAATTGACCTGGCGACAAGCAGCGAAACCGGCAAACGACTTATTTTAAGGATCATCAATATTCTCCGCGGAGCATGGCATGACCATTGTGCCACGCGCTCAAGTATCACCAGCCTTTGCAGAAGGCCGGTCTGTCATGACCCGCTTTTCCGTCGCCGCGGCGCTGGCGATGAGAGAATGTTATGAAGAGGAACTGATCCCATGGAAAGACGCGTCATGATGATGAGCACACTTCGTTTCTGTATCGCCCCTGTTCTTTGCATATGTTTCTCGGCAGGCTTCGCCAAGGCACAAACCACCCCTTTGCCCAAACCCTCCGAGTCCGGCGTAACCCGCTATATGCTCTCCAATGGTCTCCGAGTCGTGATTGTGGTGAATAATCTGGCTCCCGTGGTGACGGTCCAGGAAAACTATATCGTCGGCGGAGAAGAAACCCCCAAGGGCTTCCCCGGCCTCGCCCATGCCCAGGAACACATGGCCTTTCGCGGCTGCGGAGATCTGTCCGTCGATCAGATCGCCGCCATATTTGCGCAACTCGGCGGCGATAACGACGCTGACACGCAGCAGAACATCACCCAATATTTTGAAACCATCCCCTCCCAGGATCTTGAGGTTGCTCTTCACATCGATGCCACCTGCATGCGCAGCATCGCTGACACCCAGGCCGAATGGGATCAGGAGCGGGGAGCCATCGAGCAGGAAGTTGCCCGCGATCTCTCCAATCCAACCTACAACTTTCTGGTCCGCATGAATCGCGATATGTTCGCCGGAACGCCATACGAAGAAGATGCGCTCGGCACGCGCCCCTCATTCGACGCGACCACCGGCGCCATGCTGAAGGACTTTCAGGAAAAGTGGTACGCCCCCAACAACGCGATTCTCGTGATTACCGGGCAAGTCGATCCCGCAAGAACCATCGAAACAATCAAGAAACTTTATGGAGATATTCCTCGCAGAGATCTACCACCCCGTCCGGAGGTCGATCTCAAACCGATCAAAGCCGAGACCTTCACCCTTCCAAGCGATCTTCCATACACGATAAGCATCATCGCCTACCGCATGCCGGGAACCGACAGTCCCGACTACGCCGCGAGCCGCATCTTGAGCGACGTTCTCTCCAGCCAGCGCGCCGATATTTACGGGCTTGTGCCCGATGGCAAAGCTCTCGACGCCGGTTATGAACTCGGCGAAACCTACCGCAAAGCGGGAGCCGCTTTTGCCTACGCCGTCATTCCCACCACCGCCGACGCCAAGGCCATGGCGCAAACGTTGCAAGCGATAGTCGCGAACTATGCGGAAAAAGGCGTGCCCTCCGATCTTGTCGACGCCGCCCGGCGCAGCGAGGTCGCATCCTTTGAATTCGAGCGCAACTCGATTCCCGGACTCGCCTCGCTCTGGTCAGAGGCGTTGGCCAGCGAAGGCCGCAACTCGCCCGAGGAAGATGTCGACGCAGTTCAGCAGGTCACAGTCGATGACGTCAATCGCGTGGCAAAAAAATATCTGGTCAACCAGAATGCGATTGTGGCAACTCTGGTGCCCGAGCCTTCCGGCCAGGCCGTGGCCGGCAAAGGATTCGGTGGCACTGAAAAAGTTACTCCCGCTGCTACCAAAGATGTCACCCTCCCGCCCTGGGCCGATGTGTTGACGAAATCCGTTCAAGTCCCAAGGTGGAATCTGAATCCGGTCGAGAGCACGTTACCCAACGGCATTCACTTAATCGTTCAGACCGAGCCCCTCACCCCCACCGTCACCGTGACAGGCGAAGTTCGCCATGAAACTGCTCTGGAACAACCGCCTGGAAAAGAAGGCGTTGCCGACGTGCTCGATGGCTTATTTTCTTACGGCACCGGCAAGCTTGATCGCCTCGCTTTCCAGAAAGCCCTCGACGATATCGCTGCCAGCGAAAGTGGAGGCGCAGGCTTTCAGTTGCAGGTCTTGAAACCGTTTCTCGATCGCGGCCTCGAACTGCTCGCCGGAAACGAACTCGACCCCGCTCTTCCCGAAAATGCATTCAAAGTCGTGCAGCAGCAAACCGAGGATTCCATCGAAGGTCTCATCAAAAGTCCCGATTACCGCGCCCGTCGCGCGCTGCTCGAAGCCCTGCTGCCAAAAAACGATCCTGAACTGCGGCAACCCGCGCCCGAAAAAGTCGCCTCACTCACTCTGAAAGATGTTCAGGACTATTACCACAAGACTTTCCGTCCCGACATTACCCGGATCGTCGTGATCGGAGATATCTCTCCGGAAGAAGCGCAGAAAGAGATTTCAAAATGGTTTGGCGACTGGAAAGCCGAATCTCCGAAGCCCGAACTCGATCTTCCGCTCGTGCCGCCAAACAAACCCGCGACGAGCCAGGTTCCCGACCCAACCCGCGTGCAGGACGAAGTAACTCTCTCCGAAGAGGTCCCGCTAAATCGCTTTAACGCGGATTACTATCCCTTGCAGCTTGGCAACCACATTCTCGGCGGCGGATTCTACGCCACGCGCCTTTACCGCGATCTCCGGGAAAAGAACGGATACGTCTACAGCGTTGACGAAGCAGTTGAGGCCGGAAGGACAAGAACTCAGTTCGTAGTTTCCTACGGCGCCGACCCGGAAAATGTTCCCAAAGCTCGCGCCCTGATTGATCAGGACTTGAAGGCCATCCAGACTGCGGCTCCAACCTCCGGTGAGATGGATCAGGCTCGCGCCATGCTGATTCGCCAAATCCCCCTCAGTGAATCCAGTGAGTCGCAGATTGCAGGCGGCCTCTTGGCTCGCTCGTTGATGGGATTGCCTCTCGACGAGCCGGTGCGCGCCGCCGAGCGCTACCAGAAACTTTCTGCCGACGACGTGCGCGCCGCATTCGCCAAATGGATTCGTCCGGCCGACTTGGTCGAAGTGATCCAGGGCCCACCACCGAAGTGATAATGTCGGTGCCGGCGTCGGGTCGGCGTACTGTTTCGAGGCAAATCTTTTAGCAACCAATGTGCGTCGGGTTTAGTCTTTATCCGTTAGGACTTACGTAAAGCAAGAGGAGAAAAAGGCGTGGAACGATTTCTGCAAATCCGCAAGCCGGCCGCGGTAGCCCTTGGCGTCATCATTCTGATCGTTGGCGGCGTCCTCGGGATCGCCGCCAGCCCCTGGGCCGGGCAAACCGTGCTCGGGTCGTCCCACACCGTTCCCATCTACATCAGTCAAAGTGGCGCTGGCTCCGCGGCCGGACCCAAGTCGAACGAATTAGGTTTCGCCCCGCTCTTGAAGCCCGCATTGCCCGCGGTCGTCAGCATCACTTCTTCCCGCGTTGTGAAAGTTCAGCAATCGCCTTTCTTCAACGATCCTTTTTTTCAGCAGTTTTTCGGCGGCCAGCGCCCGCCGCAAGAGCAGCGCGAGCGCGGCTTGGGATCGGGCGTCATCATCAGCCCTGATGGATACATCTTGACCAATAACCACGTCGTCGATAAAGCGACCGACATCAAAGTGCTCCTCCCCGATAAGCGGCAATTTACCGGCAAGGTGATCGGCACCGATCCCAAGACCGACGTTGCCGTGCTGAAAATTGACGCTGCCGGTTTGCCCACCATTCCTCTCGGCGACTCCTCCAGACTGCAAGTCGGAGATTACGCTTTCGCAATCGGTAATCCCTTCGGCATAGGTGAAACCGCCACCATGGGCATCGTCAGCGCCACGGGTCGAAATGGCCTCTCCATCGAAGCCTACGAAGATTTCATTCAGACCGATGCGGCCATCAATCCCGGCAACTCCGGCGGAGCGTTGTTAAACGCCCGTGGCGAATTGATCGGCGTGAATACCGCCATCCTTTCCGGCGGCGGCGGAAATCAAGGCGTCGGTTTCGCCATCCCCATCAACATGGCCAAGTACGTCATGGATGAAATTCTCAAGCATGGCAAGGTCGTTCGTGGTTACATCGGCGTTGGCATTCAGGAAGTCTCGCCCGAACTTGCCCGCGTATTTCATGTGTCGGCTGAGAAAGGTGCTCTGGTCAGCAGCGTAGATCCCAGCAGCCCCGGTGCAAAAGCCGGATTGCAAAGGGGCGATGTAGTCACCGAATTGAACGGCGCGCCAATCAATGGTCCCAACGACCTGCGGCTCAAAGTCGCCACCATGACTCCCGGGACCACGGTACATCTTAAAATCGACCGCAATGGCGAGTCGCGTGATGCAAGCCTTACGCTGGGCGAAGCTCCCGCCGGCAAAGGCGAGGTCAACACAGGCGGAGGCTCGGCGGAAAATAGCCCGATGCGTGGCGTACAGGTGCAGGACCTAACCGATGACATTCGCCAGCAGCTTCGCCTCAACGCAGATGTGAAGGGCGTGATCGTTACCGGCGTCTCCGATGACTCTCCCGCCACCGACGCTGGATTGCAGCGCGGAGACGTCATCGAGCAGATCAACCGTCAGCCGGTGAACTCCGTGGACGATTACCAGCGCCTGATCGGCCAGGCCGGCAAGAAAACGACTGTTCTGCTCGTCGAGCGCGGCGGCAACACAACCTTCCTCGTAGTCCAGGGAGAGTAACTTTTCCCGGGGGCGGCAATTGCCGCGCCCGGAGTTCTATGTTAGAAACGGGGTAGGCGCTGGTCTAAGAAATGCAAGACTTGGAAAGTCAAAACAAGAGCCGCCGGCAGACGCACTGGCATATTTTGATTGTTGCGCTGGCCGTCTGCTCGCTCACCGTCAACGTCGCGACCCGCTATAGCTCTTCCGACCTCGCATCCGTCTCGATACAAAAAGCTCTGCACAAACACTCTTCTGCGTGGACGAGCCGCCAGCGTCTTACCAAAGTAGCCTCTTCCTGGCTTCGTCCTGTGATCTCTTCAACTCCTTTGCAGGCGCCCGCGTCGTACCCTCGCGTCGCGCCCGCAGGCCCTCCAATTCCCGGCATCTTTTTCGAAACAAGCCTTTATAACCGGCCTCCGCCGGCTCCACTCCTCGCATAAATACTTCTCGACGGGGCAAGTATTCAGGTCAAGTTTATTGAGCTGGCTTATCCGCCTTCGGTCAACGTTAGCTGTGCTGGCGGAAACATGGTTGGGCAGCAGGAATTTGTCGCCTCACTGTGGCTAAAAAGCATCTTAATCTGGCATCTTGAGAAGTTTCTGAAAGGAAAACTGGATGTCGCCTGCACCTCTTTTGGCTAAGGAAGATCTGGACGCGCTTCGCCAGTTCGATACCTGCATGGTCGCGAATGCAGTGGAGAGATTCAAGGTCAGATTGCGGAACACAGGGTTCACCAACGGCAATATCCGCTGCATGTTCCCGGAGATGCCTCCTACCGTCGGGTACGCCGTTACCGCGCGCCTCCGCACCGGCGATGCGCCAACGCGCGGCGGAGCTTTTCATGACCGCAGTGAACTGTGGCACGGCGTTCTGGGGATTCCAGAGCCGCGCATTCTGGTGCTCCAGGATATGGATAGTCCACCGGGTGTCGGCGCTTTGCTGGGAGATATGCACGCGGCCATCCTGAAAGCCCTTGGCTGCATCGGATACGTCACCAATGGAGCGGTGCGGGAACTGCCGGATGTTGGCCGCATGGGATTCCAGCTCTTCGCGGGAAGCGTAGTTGCCTCGCATGCTTACTCTCATGTTTTCGATATCGGTGCATCGATCACAGTCGGCGGTATGGAAGTCACATGGGGAACTCTCTTGCACGGAGACCGTCACGGAGTCCTAAGCGTACCTGCGGAGGTTGCAACTCAAATTCCCCCAATAGCGGCGAAAATACAACGCCAGCAACAGGACGTAATTGAATTCTGCCGCTCCCCGGAGTTCTCGACAGAAAAGCTGAGCGAGATCCTGAAGCAATGGGGATAAGAACCACGGGTCCTGTCAGAACAGCTCCAATTGCCGGCAGCGAAGGCTGACAGGAAGACAGGAAGACAGGAAAATCCAGTTGCACGCGGATAACATCATGCAAAACCATCGGCGCAAGAAAATGATTTCCTCGGCTTCAACGCTTTGCGTTATCGCGGCCGCCATCAGCCTCTCTTCTTGCTCGGGAAACAACGATAAGCGCGTGGAGGCCGGCGAACCATCTGTTACCGTTGGCGTGACTAGAGTCGTGAAGAAATCGCTCGGCCGGGAAATCACTCTGTCTTCTGAACTGGTCCCTTTCCAGGAGATCGATGTTTACGCGAAGGAATCCGGCTACGTGAAGAAGCTCGACGTGGATTACGGCTCGCACGTGAAAGCCGGCCAGATCATAGCAACACTGGAAATTCCAGAACTCGAAGCGCAACTTCAGGAAGACCAGGCCGAAGTCAAGAACGCCAACAATCAGGTGGTTCGCGCCCAGCACGAACTCGGCCGCTATCAGGCCCAGTACAACGCGCTGCACCTGCAATTCACCCGCCTGAACGGAGTGTTCCAGAGTCAACCCGGCTTGGTTGCGCAGCAGGAAGTCGACGATGCGCAAGGTAAAGACCTTGCCGCCGCCTCGCAGGTCGATGCCGGGCAGGCCGCCCTGGAAGCCGCGCAAAGTCAGATGGCTGCGGCGCAGGCGAAACTCATCCGCGATCAAAGCCTGTTTGATTACTCGAAGATTACCGCTCCTTTTCCGGGCGTCGTGACCCAGCGTTACGCGAATCTTGGCACGCTGGTTCAAGGCGGCACAACTTCCAGCACGCAGGCCATGCCGATCGTTCGCTTATCCGAAGACGACCTGTTCCGGCTCGTGATTCCCGTGCCGGAGTCATACGTGCAATTCATTCATGTGGGCGATCCGGTAAATGTCACCGTGTCGTCGTTGAACCGCACCTTTCCGGGAAAGGTCGCGCGTTTCTCCGTAGACGTTCGCGAAGATACCCGCACCATGCACACCGAGGTAGATGTTCCTAATCCGAACCACGTGCTGGTCCCCGGTCTTTATGCCGACGCCCGGCTCTCGCTCGATAAGAGGCAGGGCGTGCCGACGGTGCCGGTGCAGGCGCTGAGTCGCGAGGGTACGCGAACCACCGTTTTTGTCGTGAACCCGAACGGCGAACTGGAGCGGCGCAATCTGCAACTGGGATTGCAAACCGCGACTGACGCGGAAGTCACCTCCGGATTGAATGCCGGAGATCTCGTGGTGGTGAGCGATCGCAGTGCATTGAAGCCGGGCGAAAAAGTCAATGCGAAAGAAGTGCCCGTAATGGAGTATCGGGGCGACGCTTCCGAGTAGTGTTGGCCGAAATGCGCCGCATGGCCGCGAAGCAAGTGGACAAAAGTTATGCCAGGATTTTCAATTCGCAATCCGTATCTGATTATTGTTCTGTGCTTGACGCTTCTCGTCATTGGCGTGACCAGCATGGCTCGCATGCCGGTCGATCTTTTCCCGCCCATCAACTTGCCCGAAGCCGTGGTGGCAACTTTCTACTCCGGCATGCCTCCCGAGGATATTGAAACCGATATTACCGACCCTCTGGAGCGCTTCTTCACTTTGGGCTCCGGCATCGATCACATGGAGTCGCGCTCGCTGCTGGGCGTCAGCATCATCAAAGTCTATTTTCAGCCCGGAACCAACGCCGATGCGGACGTGAGCGAACTGTCGAACCTGGCGCTCGCTGATTTGAAGCGCTTGCCGCCCGGCACTCTGCCTCCCGTAGTTTTGAAATTCGACGCGTCAAGCTTGCCGGTCGCACTGGTTACCGTAAAAGGTGAGGGACTCACCGAAACTCAGCTTCACGACTACGCGCAGTTCGCAATTCGCAACCAGATTGCCGTCGTGCCGGGCGCAGAAATCCCCATTCCCTTCGGCGGCAAATACCGCCAGATCATGGTTTACGTCGATCCCTACAAACTTGAATCCCGCCAGCTCAGTTTGATGGATGTTGTACATGCCGTGAACGGCGCGAACCTGATCCTCCCTGCCGGCGACGTGAAGATGGGGCCCTACGACTACTTCGTCTATTCAAACAGTCTCGTCGACAACATGGATGAACTGGGCAAAGTCCCGCTCAAGGTCAAGGGAAATTCCTGGGTCACGGTGAACGACGTCGGCAAGGCCGAAGATGCCAACCAGATTCAATACAACATCGTACGCATCGATGGCCAGAAGTCGGTTTACATCCCCATCATGAAGCAGGGCGGCGATACCAACACCATCGCCGTCGTCGACGGTGTGCGCCAGTTGATAAAGCATCTCTACGATATCCCTCCTCAAATGAGCACCAGCCTGGTCTTCGATCAGTCGGTCTTTGTGAAGGAGGCGATCCGCACCGTATTGCATGAGGGCGCATTAGGCCTGGTCCTCACCAGCCTGATGATCCTCATCTTTCTGGGAAGCTTCCGCGCTACCTCGGCTGTCTTGCTCTCGATCCCCATCTCGGCATTGGCCGCATTTGTTGTCCTCGCCCTCCTGGGCGGAACGATCAACACCATGATTCTCGGAGGAATGGCGCTGGCCTTCTCGCGCGTCATCGACAACTCGGTGATCTCGCTCGAGAACATTTATCGCCATCTCGAACTCGGCGCCGCTCCCATGATCGCCGCTGAAGTCGGCGGATCGGAAGTAAACCTCGCCGTTCTCGCTGCCACTCTCGTCGACGTCGTCGATTTTTTCCCGGTCGTTTTCCTGTATGGCGTCGCCCGGTTTCTGTTCTCCGCCCTGGCGCTGGCTTTCTGCCTGTCGCTGCTCGCTTCCTTTGTCGTGGCCATGACGGTAATTCCGCTTTTCTGCTCCCGCTTCCTGAAAGCGGTGCCGCACGCCTCGCCAGAGCACAAAGAATACGAGATCGAACTCACGCAGTTCGCCAGCCAGTCGTGGATGGACAGGTTTAATATCCGCTTCAACCGCATGTTCAACAAGCTGCTCGACTATTACGAACATTTGGTCAGGCGATGCCTGCGCCGTCCCGCGCTCACCGTTTTGGTGCTCACCGGCGTCTTCTTCGCCAGCCTCGCGATTTATCCCCTGCTCGGATTGGCTTTCTTCCCCGCGACCGATGCCGGCCAGTTCACCATCAATGTCAAAGTGCCCACCGGAACCCGCATCGAAGTCGCCAACGATTACATAGCAAAAGTGGAAGATCTGATTCGCCATCAGGTCGAACCAAAAGATCTCAAGCGCATCGTCTCCAACATCGGCGTCGTTCCCGATTTCTCCGCGCTCTACACCACCAATTCCGGCTCCTACACCGCCACCGTGCAAGTGGCGCTCAACGAACCCCACCATCTCAGCAGCTTTGCATACATGGGCCGCGTGCAGCAGGTGATGGCAAAACAGTTTCCCGAGATTCGCACCTTCTTTTCCAGCGGATCGATCGTGGACGCCATTCTCAATACCGGAATGCCCGCGCCCATCGATGTGCAGGTGAGCAGTCCCGATTTGCCCCAGATTTACAACATCGCGCAAAACCTCTCTGCGCGCATTCGCAAGGTAAAAGGCGTCGGTCAAATCTACATTCCGCAGGATATGGATTACCCGGCGCTTCGCCTCGATGTCGATCGCGTTCACGCCGGAGAAATGGGCCTCACGCAGAAAGATGTCGTCGATAACGTCATCACGGCCTTGAACTCCAACTACGTGATCGCTCCCAATTACTGGGTCGATCGCAAGAGCGGCAACGATTATTACCTCACCGTGCAATATTTCGAGCACGGCGCCGCGGCCATTCACGACATGACCGATCTCGGCCAGGTGCCCCTGCGCGATCCCGGCAACGGCGCGGGTCTAAGCTGCGGCCCCGCCGGCCCCGCACCGCCCACCCCCGGATCCTCCACCTCGCCCTGGGCATGCGCAGGCGGATCAGGCAATCCAACCACCGTGCTGAAAAACGTCGTCGACGTAAAACAGATCATGACGCCGACCGAAGTCGATCACTACCAGATTCAGCGCGTCATCGATATCTATATAACCCCCAATGGGGAAGATCTGGGAAAGATCACCGACTCCATCCGCAAGATTCTCGCCAACGAAAAAATTCCCTCCAATGTGCGCATTAACCTTCGCGGGATGGTGCAGGGCATGGAAGCTTCTTTCAAAAGCTTCGCCCTCGGATTCCTGATCTCGTTCATTCTGCTCTTTCTGATTCTCACCGCTCAGTTCAAATCGTTCATCGATCCATTCCTGATCATGCTCGCGATCCCCATGGGCTTCGTAGGCGTCCTGATCATTCTTCCGCTGACGCATACCACCCTGAACGTCATGTCTTTAATGGGTGTGCTCATGCTGATCGGTATCGCCGACTCGAACAGCATTCTGATCGTCGACTTCGCCCACAATCTCGAAAACCAAGGTCTATCGCCCGCCGACGCGATCGTCAACGCATGCCGGGTTCGCTTGCGCCCGATCTTGATGACGTCGCTCGCCACGATTTTCGGGATGATCCCCATGGCGCTGAAGCTGGGAACCGGCGCCGAGCAATATACCCCGATGGCACGCGCCATTATCGGCGGCTTGACCTCTTCGGTCCTGCTGACCATCTTCATCGTGCCCGCCGCGTATCTGCTCGTTTACGGCAAACGCAAACCGCAAGTCTCCCCCTCCACTCATGCGGAGCCTGCCCAATGAAACTGAAAGCTCCAACTGCGTCGAGGCTCAAAACCCGGTTAATCGTATGCGCGGCTCTTTCGCAGCTTTGCTTGGCGCAGCAGGCTGAGGTGCAAAGTTCGAATGCGCTGCCATCGGCCCCGCAGCCGCAATCCACACACCGCGCCGCTGCCGCCGTCCCGTCTCAGGTCAATCGATTAGCCCTGACCGCGGCTTTTCCGGCAGGGCAACAGCTGGCTCCGGGCAACCAGGCGCCAGTCGCGCCTCCACCCAACGGAGTGATGCAATTGACCCGCACTCAAGCCGAGCAGTTGGCCATCAGGAACAATCCTCAAATCAGCGTGGGGCATCTGCTCGCGCTTGCGCAGCACCAGGTCTATCGGGAGGCGCGGTCAGCCGAGTTGCCGAACTTCAACGGCGCAATCACCGCAGTCGACGCCAATGAAGGCAGCCGCATCGGCGCCGGGGGGCTAACCGCTTCGCGTCTGCTCGAACACGCCGGTGCCGGGGTTACTCTAAACCAGCTCATCACCGATTTCGGCCGCACCTTCAATCTGGTTGCGTCCGCCAGGCTTCAGGAAAAAGCGCAGAACGCGAACGGGCTTGCCACCACCGAAGATATTGTCCTCGCCACCGATCAAGCCTTTTACAACGCCCTCCAGGCTCAGGCTCTTCTCAAAGTCGCGCAGGCGACGGTCACTACGCGTCAGTCCGTTCAACATCAGGTCGACGAACTCACCAGGAGCAAATTGAAATCTACGTTGGATTTGTCCTTCGCCGACGTAAATTTGTCGCAGGCGAAACTGCTTCAACTCGACGCAGAGAACAACGTCAACTCCACTATCGCCGCGCTCACCGCCGTTCTCGGCTTCGATAAGAATATTCAATACCAGCTGACCGAAGACGACTCACAGTCGCCGCCTCCGCCCCCGCCGGACGTCGATGCCCTCATCGCCACCGCGCTCCAGCAGCGTCCCGACTTGCAGGCCCTTACGTACAATCAGCAGTCGGCGGAAAAATTCCGCTTGGCTCAGCGCGACCAGCTCTTCCCCACGATCAGCGCTCTTGGCATTGTGGGAGTTACACCTGTCCGCCCAGACTGCTTCGGCGGCGCATGTTTTCCCAACTACTTCGTTTCGCCATGGTATGGAGCCGTTGGCGTAAATCTGACCGTTCCCATCTTCAACGGTCTGCTCTTTAATGCGGAATCGTCGGAAGCAAAATACAGGGCGAAAGCCGCCGGCGAGAGCACTCGCAATCTGCGCGATCAGGTTGTCCGCGACGTCCGCACCGCATGGCTGTCGGCAAACACCGCCTTTCAGCGCGTCGCTGTGGCCGAAGAGCTTTCCCGGCAGGCCGATCTGGCGTTGGACCTTGCCCATGGCCGTTATCAGCTCGGTCTGGCTTCGATCGTCGAACTCAGTCAGGCGCAGCTCCAGCAAACCGGCGCTGCCATCGGCTACGTTAGCGCTCAGTATCAGTACCGGTTGGCGCTCTCCACCATGAACTTCGAGATCGGCGCACAGCCTTAACAATTTCGCCGCAACAATCGTTACAATGTCGGAGACTAGTTGAAGAGGAAGCTCGTGAGCATGTTTTAATGTTTTAGGCATGTTGGCGAGGTTTGACGATGTTGCCCTTCGTTCTTTATTTCATCGCCGCGCTGGTAATCGGTTTCCACCTGTATGGCTTACTCTCGCTCGTGGCCTACGGCGTCCCTGTTAACCCGCTGGCGGTAGTAGCGCTGTTCGGGTCTTTGGCTTTGCTGGTTGCAGCGTATATAAGCCTGTTCCGGCCGCGAGCCGCGGCCAAAGTGGCTCTCATCGCCGCGCTCGCCATTTGGAGTTTCTACGCTCCCGGAATCGCAAATCTGGTGCGGGCTCGGTGATACTGCCTTTTCTTGCCATCGCACTTCTCGTTATCGTCACCGCGTATTCCGCGCTCGTCAGTTTCCGTGAACGCCCCAAAGACGCTCCTTCTAATTTGATTTTTCCCGCGCGGACCCGGCGTCCCGCGCGAATCGTGGCGGCGTTGGCTTCTATTTTGATTTTCGGCGTGATCGCTTCATCGGTGATCCGCGGCCCCCAGGCGTCCCGTGAACGCACAGTTCGTTTTCTCATTCCAGAAAATTACACCGGATGGGTACGAGTTGATTTTGAAATCACTGATGCGCCGCCTTTGCCAGTCGAGGACGGTCAAACCGTGCTCAGAATTCCACCGTCAGGCAAGCTGACGACCTCTTCGCCGGAACAATTCGGCATAGAGAAAGATCGCTACTTTTCCTACTCCGGCGATACCTTGAAGCCAATCCCCAAATCCGGTCCCGGGAGGCTCATCTGGGGCAGGCTCAACGGAGAAGAGCAGGGTGCCTCCGGTAAACGCACCTATGAAGAATTCTTCGTGGGAAGCGAACAGCAGTACATGGATCAGGCGAAAGCCCGGACCGCACCCAACTCGCCCTAACCCAGATCAGGATTTTTCCGGACAAAATCACCGGCTCTGCGCTTCCACTCCTACGACAAGAGTTCCCACGCTCGCCGCGCAGCCTGAATCGGACGGCCAAAAGTTATCGGGAACACATGTTAAACTTTCGCCTCAACCGAACCCAGGGGGCTTAATGGCGACGATTCGACCCGCGATTTTTCGAACGGCGGTGGTATGTCTGTTGTGGCTTGCGCTGAACCTCTGTGCATTTGCACAGGATCCCGACACTCCAGAGCCGGGCTCCTCTGAAGCCATCGCTGCCGCGACCATTGATCCCCAGTACATTTCGCCGTGGGTTTCTTTCATTCCCGAATCGAACACGGTTCCATCTCCCGAAAAATTCTTCGGCCGCATCATGGGCGCACCCTCAGAACTGGTCGGCACAGAAAAAGCCTATGCCTACGCCCGTGCTCTCGCTGCCGCTACGCCGCGAGTTCGTGTTTTCACCATCGGCCGGAGCGAAGAAGGCCGCGACATTATTATGCTGGCCATCGCCGACGAAGCTGGCATTCGCGATCTCGATCGCCTGAAGGCCGCCACGGCAGCTTTAGCCGATCCGCGAGTAACGAATCAGCAGGCCGCCGAAAAGCTGATCCAGAGTTCGCGCCCCGTTTATTACTTCAATGCAGCGCTCCACTCCGACGAGACCGGTTCGACCGAAGCCATGCTCGAACTCGCATACCGCCTTGCGGTTTCCGAGCAACCGATGATCCGCCATATTCGGGAACAGTTAGTCGTGCTCATCAATCCCATCTCCAATCCCGATGGCCGCGACAGGATGGTCGACTGGTTCTATCGCTATCTGAAAGGCAAAACCGATCGCGCTGCGCTGCCCCGTCAATCGCCGCCCTACTGGTCGAAATACACTTTTGTCGATATCAACCGCGACACTCATCAGCAGACTCACGAGACCACCAAAGCCGTTCACCGCATGTTTCACGAGTGGCACCCAACCGTGGTTCACGACCTGCACGAAGGCGTCCCTTTCATGATGACCTGGAACGGCACCGGGCCTTACAACCCCAACATCGATCCCATCACCTACACAGAATTTCTCGAGCTCAGCTTTCACGAAGTCGAAGCCATGACTGCGATGGGCATGCCCGGCGTTTCCACCTGGAATTTCGGCGAAGCCTTCGCTCATCTTTATCTGGATTCCGTCGCCATGAATCACAACAGCATCGGCCGCGGCTACGAAACCTTCGGCAACGGCAGCGCCGAAACCGAAGTGCGATCGATCTCTCAATCGTCCACCACCATGGAGTGGTACCGGCCGATGCCTGCTCCCAGCGAGGTGAAGTGGTCGGCTCGCGACAATCTCAACTATCAGGAAACCGGCGCACTCGCCGCTCTCGATGAAAGCGCCGGCCACTCCAAAGAGATGCTGCGCAACTTCTATAAGAAAGGATGGGATTCCTGGCAAAAAGGTCTGACGCAGCCGCCCTACGCATTCCTGATTCCCGAAGATCAAGGCGACCCCCAACGCGTCGCTCAGATGGTCGGACGCCTGATGGCACAACGCATCGAAGTTGCCCGCGCCCAAAACGCAATTCAGTTGCAAGAGGGAAGTTTTTCCGCGGGCACTTATGTCGTCCGCCTCGATCAACCTTATCGCAACTATGCCGTCGATTTGCTCACGCCGCAACGCTATCCAAAAGACGGCGAACCTCCTTACGACGATGTTTCCTGGGAACTGCCCGCGAATTACCACTTGCAGGCAATCCCGACCGCCGATGCCTCCATTCGCAGCGCCGTGCTTTCGAAATTAACCGGGCCGCCGCAGGTCGCCGGAGCCGTTACCGGCGCGGGGTCCGTTTACCTGCTGAAAGACACAGGCCAGGAATCGTTGCTCGCAGCCCGTTATCGGCTGGCAAATTTCGACATCCAGATCGCCGAACACGAGTTCCAGGTCGGCGGCGAAAAGTTCCCCGCCGGATCCTGGCTCATTCAGCCTCAGCCAGGATTGCCCGATGCGATTCGCACAACGGCGAAAGAACTCGGCATCGACTTCACAGAAGTTTCCACCGCTCCGGAAGTTCCCAGCCATAAAGCTCCCGCGCCGCGAATCGGCGTCTGGGTTCCCTGGGCCGATACCGACTCGATCGGATGGATTCGCTACTCGCTCGATCAGCGCAAAGTGCCGTACACCTATCTGCGCGATGAAGACATTCGCGCCGGCGATCTGAAGTCCCGCATCGACATTTTGCTCTATGGCCATGTCGATCTCGAACTCGCCGAGCAGATCGAGGGCCTTCCGAAAACCTGGTCACCAATGCCGTTCAAAAAAACTCCGCAGACGCCCAGCTTCGGCACGCCCGCCGAATCTGCCGACATCACAGGAGGAATCGGCTACGAAGGTCTCGCGCAAATCCAAAGCTTCATCGATCAAGGTGGCCTCATGGTCACGCTCGGCAGCGGCACCATGCTGGCGCTCGAAGGCGGCCTCGTGCGTTTCGTCCGCCGATCCTCCGGAGGCGTTCCCCGCAGCGCTGCCGGCGGCGGTGGCGCCTCATCCGCGGCATCCCAGCAAGCCGCCACCCGCACCCCCGGAGCCCACGTCCGCGTCACCTTCGATCAGCCCGGCCATCCTATAGCTTATGGCTATCCTACCCACACATGGGTCTTCCGCCAGAATTTCCCGCTCTACAACATTCCCCGCCGCTGGCTGCGCATGGCTTACTGCACCACCTGCCTCGACGGCCCCGAAGATCGCAGCGGAATCGTGATGGAGTGGGGCGACTCCGCCCAGCCTTTCGTAGTCAGCGGCCAGGCCTGGGGAGAAGAAAATCTCATCGGACGCCCCGCAATCCTCGACATGCCCGTCGGCAAAGGCCACGTCGTCTCGTTTAACTTCAATCCCATGCATCGCGACCTGAACCGCGGCGACCAGCGCCTCCTCTGGAACGCGATTCTGAACTGGCAGTCGATCGTCTCTGCCCACCCGCAACCCGCCGACAATTCTCACCCTCCCCAGGAACCCGAAGACTAGAACGCGCGCTCCTTCCCCGCGTTGGGACTTGAAGGGGCGCGCCTTTCAGGCGCGCCGAAATCGCCCCAATGTGATGTCATTCCGAACCGGCGCCAAAGCGGCGGTGAGGAACCTGCTGTCTACGCAAATGTACCCAGAGACGGTCGCCCCAGCCCCGACGCCACCCCTGAGGATTTCCCCGTGACGCACATCACATTCCCGAAAACCAATCCTGCGCTACATTAACTACAAATAAACAGTAACCGGACCAGCCATTCAGGATTCCCCATGTCCCCACGCCGCGACCGCAACAACAACCACAACCTCTCCAACACCAAGCGCACCGGAGAGCGCTCCGAAGCCGCCTTCCTCTACCAGGCCACCCAGCGCAGCTTCGGCATCTGCAAGCCCTGGGGAGACTCCGAACGTTACGACTTCATCCTCGACAACCGCCCCAAGCCGCAGGTCCATCTCTTCCGCATCCAGGTCAAATGCACTGACTCGCTCCGCGCCGGAGCCTACGAAACCCGCGCCACCTACTCCGTCGGCAAAGGACGCGCCGTCTACACCAAGCGCGACATCGACTTCATAGCCGCCCACGTAGTCGAACTAAACATCTGGTACATCATCCCGGTAGAAGTCTGCACGCCCCAACCCATGCTCCGCTTCTATCCCCACCGCAAAGCCAAAATAATGCGCCTCGAACCCTACCGCGAAGCGTGGCACTTACTCGATCCCCCGGTGACGCCACTAACCATCCACGCCTGCGCGGATGAAGATTATCCCGAAGGCTATGTGCTACCAAGCGAACCCTGAGCGACTCCTAAAGGGCTGTCTTTGTGCTAGCGTCCAACAAAGGCCTGAAAGATAGCGTTGCGGAAAAGGGGGTAAATCACGCTTTTGCGCACAATCATCGAGCAGATCAGGGCGCTTACAACGGAGCCGGGATTCATTTACACGCTGGCCCTGGTGCTCCTACGTGACCTCTTTATGACTCCCGAGGATATTGCAGATATAAATCCCCGAGAGCACCTCAATTTTCAAGAGATAACGTTTCTTACTGGGCTACTCCTGAAGGAAAAGATCAACTTGAGCATTCCGACAGAAGAAGAGTCCGCTGGGCGATTTGAGGAAGTATATCGACTCTTCCTTGAACTCCACAAAAGCTACCACACAACATTCCTAGAGGAACTTGGGGATTTAGCGCAGCGCGGGCGAACAAGTCAAACACCAGAACAAAGCTATAAGAAGATTTTCGGCGCCGGTGACATGGTAGCCGAAACAATATTCTATGGAGGGTCTGGCGCGTATGACTTTCAATATTTGGAATTCGCTGCCCAGAAGTACCGTCATGACGCAGCATGGATATGGAGCCACGTCGGCGTGGGCGTGAGCAAGATGGGCGAAATCGCCAGAGAACTGAAGACCCTTCACGAACGGAAGTTTAACAACTTTATCGGTTCGAAACTGGCGGGCTTCCGCGAATTATGCAAGCTCGGCCTAGAAGTCTTTTGCTTCGATGGCGGGGACCTCCAGAAGTTCGGAGATGCCGTTGAACCATTCCTCAACGCTTTCTCGCTTGCCCCCGGAGAAGTGAATGCGCACCTTGAATTTCCGGGCCAATACAACGAACTCCAGTCGAAGCCGATCATTCGCCTAGAGGGCGGTCAATATTTTCTTCCAATCGCTTTCATCATCTCGGAGGCAATTTATGAAACGCCGTTCTATTGGATGAATGTCGACGAGGCATACGCAGAAACAGCACTCCTTAATCGGGGTCGGTTTGCTGAAAATGTCACTGCTGAACTAATGATGCGCGTCTTCGGACCTCAAAACGTCTACCGCGATGTTGAAGTGAGGGAGAAGAAAGGTCACGTGGTGACTGACATCGATGTGCTCGCGATTGTCGGCAATAAGGCAATCGTTTGCCAAGTGAAATCAAAGCGGCTGACAGAACTAGCAAGGCGGGGCGACCAAGCTAAGCTACTAGCAGACTTTAAATCTGCGATACAGGATGCATACCACCAAGGTTTACAGTGCAGGAAAGCCTTACTCGACAAGAAGAACAAGCTCTTCATAAATGGACAAGAGATACATCTCGATGAGTCCATAGATGACGCGTACCTCATGTGCGTCACGGTGGACCACTGCGGCAGAGGAAAATGTACTACGTGCCAGTTCCAAGCAACTCGATCACTTGCGGCTTGGATGAGGCGTTGTCGATGATCGAGATCGTGCCCTGCTGCAACCCCTGCTTAGTCGGAGAAAATGTTGCGCTGATCGTGCATTGCGCGCCGGGCGCAACCCGTTGGCCGCAGGTTGATTTCACAGCGAATTCGGCGCTGGCCTTCATCGACTGAATCTTCAATTCGCCCGTGCCGGTGTTGTCGAGGGTAACGTTCTGAGCCACGCTGGTAGTGCCTACAGACTGCTCTTTGAAATTCAGCGGCGTAGTGGGCGAGAAAGTGACCTCGCCGGTGTTGAGGAGAGTGGTAATCAGGCCATGCACCTCGTCCACGACGACGAGGTCGGACTTTCCGTCGCCGTTGAAATCTGCGGCAGCTACATATTGGCCGCCCACGTCCGTCCCAGCCTGATAAAGCACGCCTGGTTCGAAGGTTCCATCTCCGTTGCCTTTGTAAACTGATACGCCCGATGGAGCGAACGTATCACCGTCTTCCGCCACGGCCAGATCAACCTTGCCGTCGCCATCGAGGTCTTGTGCAATCACCCAAACGGGAACGGCATTCGTGCCGCTGTATTCAACAGCCCGTTGAAACTTCCCGTCACCGCTTCCTAGCAACACGCCTAGGCTGGGCACCGTCGCCAAGTCGAGTTTTTTCTTGCTGCTGGTGAAATATCCGGCGGTGATCGAGGCGGGCGCACCGAAAATCAGATAGTGCCCATCCGCGTCGAATGTGCCGTTGCCGTTCCCGAGCAAAATAGCGACCTCGTAGTTCGGGAATGATTCACCCGCAACGGCCACGTCGAGCTTGCCGTCATTGTTGAAGTCGCCAGGAGTTATCACGTATGCGGTTAGGCCATAAGGCAACGGCGTAGTAATAGGAGCCCCAAAAGTCCCGTCGCCGTTACCGGGAAGGACCTCAACGCAACTGCAGTCAGCCCCCTCAGAGTTGTCCGACTCCGAGGCTATGATGTCGAGATTTCCACCTTTTATGAAATCCCCAAGCGCCACCATATAGGATTTCGCCCTCGTCGGATACGCGATCGCCGGTTGGAAAGTGCCATCGCCATTGCCGAGCATTACCCAAACATTGTCGCTTGATCCGTCGTTCAACACTAAGTCGAGGATGCCATTCTTCCTTAGGCTCGCCGCGGATGCGTAGGTGGGGCCAACTCCAACGGCGTAGGAGTCGCCTTGCCGGAAAGTGCCATCTCCATTGCCAAGCAGGATGTCCACACTGCCGGAAGGATCAAAGCTTACTTCCGCTAGGTCGGGAATACCATCGCGGTTGAAATCGCCGACTGCGACGGAGTACGGAAGAGATACGCTTATGTGAAAGTTCGCACGCGTTTCGAACTGGGCGAACGCACAGGGGCCAAGCGCCCCCCCGCAGATCACGGCCGCTGCGAAGAAAGCTCGACAAGACAATCGGACCTCCGAGGGAGGAGATTCTACGGGTGAAGATTATCACCAAATTGCCCCCCGCTCGAACAAATTCGCGTGGTTGGGCTAAAACCTACCGGTAGTAGCTTCCCGCCTCCGACACTTAGGGGATTACGCGCTTGACTTACGACGACAATCGTGCCAACCTCCCGATCACGACACGGGAAAAATCAAAACAAAGGAAATGCTTATGATACCGAAGATAACTGCAGCACTAGCGTTCCTTACTGGGCTCGTTCTGACCGCCACGATGTCCGCACCACTCGCTGGCGCGCAGGCGCTGCCCCTCGGCACCATCTCTGTGCTTGGTCCTGCCGGGTGCCCCATCCTTGCCGCCCGAAAACTGCAGCCCTCAAACACACTCCAGAAGCGGCAAGGGTGGGATTCCACGGACGTGGACGCCTACTCTTGCGAGAAGTGAGAGGCCGCGCTAGAGTCGCCGCTTCCAGTAACCCGGTTTTCTCTTAGCGTGCGCCACAGCAATAATCGTAATCAGATCGGGATCGTCCAGATAAACAACCGAGAAAGGGAAGCGTTGCATCACCAGCCGCCGCGTTCCGTATAGATATTTCGCCCAGCGATGCGGCGCGTGCAGGATTTCTTCCACAGCAGTATCAACATCCGTCAAAAACTCTTGGCTGGCATCCGGGCTGCGAGCCAAATACCAGTCGTCAGCGGCTTCAAGCTCTTTCCACGCCATTGCGTGAAGACGATTGGGCTTAGCCCCGAACATCTCTCCGCCGCGCGTTTAACCGCTCTTTAATTCTTTCCATCGGAACCATCTCTGCTTTCCCCGACCGAACATCATCCACACGCCGCTTAATCTCATCGGCCCAAGCCTCCTCAACGCCTTCTTCAGCAGGACCGTCGTCGAGGCTTTCAACCAACCGGTCAATCAGCAAGCCGCGTTCTTTCACTGAAAGCGCGAGCGCCTTATCAAGAACCTCCATACATTGTGCCGACATTTGTGCCATGCCCGAATTCTACACCTGCGGTTGCCCTACCCTTGTCGCTCAGCTTTTTCGAGCGACAGGCGGGCCTGACCGAAACCTCACCCCTTTTCCTTTCAATCACTTACCGCCGCCCAATCCCTCCAATCCCCGCTAAACCCCCATTTTCCACCATCCACTGTCTTATCCGTGCGCAACTCCCTGCGCTTCCGTAAGATAACCTCAGCAAAACTCTCAGGAACCGGATTAATCTGCCGTCCGCCGTTTTCCCCAAGGGAGAGCCATAGCTAGAGCTTTTAAGCCAAGAGCTAAGAGCCGAAAGCCAGGAGCCAAGAACCAGAATGCGTAAGCCGATCAAGTACGTAGAAAAAGCAGCCGTCGTCGCCGCCAAGGCAACTTGGGCAGTCTTCGATCGCGTCAACCGGATCAAGCCCAACCCATCCCCCACGCCCAAATGGTCCGATAAGCCTCTGCTCAAATCCTACGAGAAGTCGAAGCCGCCGCTGGGCTGGCCCCGCTCCACCGATTCGCTCTGTCCGAAGTGTGTGCCGGAAATTCGCCAGCAGATTCTCGACGGCCATCTGCCTCACGAAGTGCTCATGAACGAAAAGGTCGGCGAGATCAAAGCCACCATCATCGAGCGCGACGGCAAAATCCTGATGGTCAAGGAATGCCCGAAGCACGGCCAGTTCGAAGACGTGATGTCGATCGACACCGAATTCTCCAGGCACCTCGAAGACGTTTTCCCCGGCCGCGACATCGCCGCGCACAACGACGAAAAGCTGCACCACCACGGCTCTTCCACCGTGAAGTATGGACGCGGCTCCGTTCTGACCATCGATCTGACCAACCGCTGCAACATGATGTGCGATCCCTGCTTCATGGACGCGAACCAGGTCGGCTTTGTCCACGAGCTGACGTGGGAAGAAATCAAGACCATGCTCGACAACGCCATCACCATCAAGCCGCGTCGTCAGATGAGCGTGCAATTCTCCGGCGGCGAGCCCACCTTGAGCCCCTATTTCCTCGACGCCGTCCGCTACGCCCGCAAAGTCGGATACAACTCCGTCCAGGCCGCCACCAACGGAATCGAATTCGCCAAGAGCTTTGAATTCGCGCAGCAGGCAGTAGAAGCCGGTATGCGCTACGCCTATCTGCAATTCGATGGAATCGGAAACGCCGCTAACGCCCACCGCATGGTCGGCAACCTCTTCGACGTAAAACTGAAAGCGATCGAAAACCTCCACAAAGCCGGATGCGAAATCGTCCCGGTGATCACGATCGTGAACGGCATCAACAACGAACAAGTAGGCAGAATCATCAAGTTCGCCCTCGACAACCCCAAAACAATCAGTTTCCTCAGCTTCCAGCCAGTGAGCTTCACCGGCCGCGACGAGGCCGTAACCGACGACCGCCGCCAGGCCCAGCGCTACACCCTGAGCCATTTGGCTCACGACGTAAAAAACCAAACCAGCTTAGGCGAGCCCGCGAGAGATTGGTTCCCGATTTCTTTCATGGGAACGTTCAGCGACTGGGCCGACCTGATGCACGCCCAGGACCAAAACAACGACTGGGGCCAACTATCCTGCGGTTGTCACCCGAATTGCGGGACGGGGATGGCGGTGATGATCGACAAGGAAACCAAGGAAGCTGTGCCGGTTACGGCGTTCCTGCATGGCGACCAACTTGCTAAGGACATTGCCAAGGTTAATGATGCGGCTCGTGGCAAGTTTTGGACGGCTTTTGGGATGGTGCTGTGCCTGATGAAGAATTACGATCCGTATCAGTCGCCGACGCACTTCAAGTTGATGGATCTGCTGAGGAAGTTCGACAAGAACTATCACGTGACCGGAAAGGACTATGGGAAGGTTGGACCGGACCGGACGATTGATGACGTCATGAAGCGGCGTACTAACGACCGCTGGAATTTCCTGTTCATTGCGGGGATGTGGTTCCAAGACCTGTTCAACTATGATTTCCGGCGGACGGAGCAGTGCATCATTCCTTATGCGACCCAGGAGGGCGAGATTTCGTTCTGCGCTTACAACACGGGCGTGGGATGGCGCAACATCATCGAGAAGATGCACATGACCGCGACCCTCACGAAGTGGTATGAGGAGCATGGGCGGCATGAGATCTTCGCGGGCGGCAAGAAAGTAAAGATGGATGAGGAACACGTCGACTATCTGCGGCTGCGCGAAGATCTAGTGACGAACGAACTGCAGCATGATCTGGATAAGCTGGGCATCGCGAAGAACTCGCGCGAGGAGAAGAAGCGGGCTCGGGATTTAGCCGCTGCGGCCAACCCACTTCTCGCAAAAGAAGCGAGAAATGGGGCGCCCGTAGTCGGTGAGCATCGTGGGCCGGTGAAGAACGACGACGCTTACAATGCGCGCATGGCTTCGCTGTACCGCGAAGTCGTGCTGAAGGAGAAGCCGGCGCAGTCGCAGGATGGATTCATTCCGCTGGGCGCGCTGGCAAAGCCGAACGGCGGAATCGCTCCGGCCCCGAAGCCGGAAGTGCCTGAGCCGATCGCGGGAGACTAGCCCTCAGCTTTAAGCAATGAGCAAATTCTACCCGGGCCGCCGCAAGGCGGCCCGATTTATTTATACTGCGCGCGCGCGGCGAGTTGCATAGCGCCGAGGTCCGTTGCCCAGTTTTGTAAAAGAAGCAGAATCGGGTTAGCCGCTGCTGTGGTGGTGCCGACAGGGATGGGCCGCGGGTGTGATCGCCCACCCTTCGCCAAAAGCGGGCGAAAGGGTGGGGCAACCGCATTGAGATTTCGGCGGGAAAGGATGGACCAGCCTCCAGAACATATGAACATACAAGAACAGATCGAGAAGCACATTGCCAGCCAACCGGAGCCAAAACGCAGTGACATGCGAGAGTTGCATCGGCTCACGCTGCAAGTGTCACCAGAATGCAAATTATGGTTCTTCGACGGTAAAGACAGCGCAAATCATACAGTTTCTAACCCCACGATTGGATATGGGGTTCACACAATAAATTATGCCAATGGAAAAAGTAGAGAGTCTTTTCAAATTGGGGTGAGCGCAAACAAGACCGGAATCTCTGTCTATATTCTTGGTCTCAAAGATAAAAAATACTTAGCCAAAACGTATGGGAAAAAGCTAGGCAAGGCGAGCGTGACCGGATATTGCATTCGCTTCAAAGCTCTGAAGGATATAAACATCGACACGCTTGAGGCGGCCATACGAGATGGGCTTGCAGCTCAGAAGGATTAGGAGCGCACGGGTCAGGTCCGTGGTGCCCAGCTTTCGAAAACCGCGAAAGCTGGGGCAGCCTCAGTTGGGAAGGGCGCCAGGGATGAAAAATCCAAGGCTGGGCCAGCCCCCATTCGCTTCAAAGCTCTGAAGGACATAAACATCGACACACTTGAGGCGGCCATACGAGATGGGCTTGCAGCTCAGAAGGATTAGGAGCGCACGGGTCAGGTCCGTGGTGCCCAGCTTTCGAAAACCGCGAAAGCTGGGGCAGCCTCAGTTGGGAAGAGCGCCAGGGATGAAAAATCCAAGGCTGGACCAGCCCCCAGAAATAAATTGCGTGGGACTTTTGCGCCCGGCGCAAGCTCACGGTTCTATTGCGAATACCACCCCGCAATTGCAGGCTGAGGCTCCTCCGGCGAAGGTGGTTCCGTAGAGATTGCCGGCTGCGTCGGCGATGACGCCTCCATTTGGATCCGCACCGGTTGCGCCGGTGAACGCGTACAACATGCCGAAGGCGAAGCCGCCGCCGGTCCTGGGCGAGAGTTCGAAGACCGTGCCACAGCCATTGCCATTATTGCAAGTGAGGTCGCCACCGTTACCGGTCATGCCGTAGATGTTTCCCTGGCTGTCCATTCCCAGTCCTCCGGAGGGCTGGGCGCCTTTGGCGCCATTGACTCCGTTGAAGGTGTGCGCCACGCTGAATTTCCAGCTTCCGGATTCAGGGGTGAGTTCGTAAACCACGCCGCAACCACTTTGCGGGCAGGCGAACGATCCGCCGTCGTAGGTCTCACCGAAAAGATTGCCGTTCTTGTCGAACATGACGGGGCTGCTGGGGGACCCGCCACCAAGTCCGTCGTCGAAGCTGTAGAGAACAGTTTTCGTCCAGCTTCCACTGCTGGAAGGGCTCAACTGGTACACGGTGCCGCAGTCGCAAATTGTATTAGGGCCGCCGCCGCTCGCCGTGGTGCCTAAGAGATTTCCTGTGCCGTCAAAAATAACGGCGCTGGGAGCTGAACCATCCAGGCCGCCCAAAAAATTGTAAAGAATGCTCTCCGTCCAGATACCGTCACCGCTCGGCGCCAGCTTGAAAATCACACCGTTGCATTCCTCAATACATCCGCCGCCGCCCGCGCCGTAAAGGTTTCCGTCGGCGTCAAAAATCACGCCGGAAGCGGGCTGCTGTACATCGGTGCTGCCTGCGAATCTGTACAGGACAGTTTCCGTCCAGCCGCCATTCGAGTTGGGAGAGAGTTCAAACACTGTACCGCAGCCTTCATTGTTGCAAAGATCACTTCCACCTGTGAGGGTCGTGCCGTAAAGGTTGCCGGCACCGTCGAATACCAGAGTGCCCGACGGCCCCGCGCCATCGTTGCCCCCTTTGAATTTGTAGATCACGCTCTCTGTGAAACTGCCGCTGGAACCCGGAGTTACCTTGAACACGGTTCCGCAAAATGGCGCGCTGAAGCCACAGCCGGTCAGACCGCCGCCTTCGGTTGTGCCGTAAAAATTGCCGGCCCCATCGGAAACCAATCCAGTGGAGGGTTCCGAACCATCGGGCGAGCCCGTGAACTTGTGTTCCTTCCCCGATTTGATCCCCCAGGAACTGGGGACGAGGAGCACGGCAATCGCAAATGTAACCAGCATCCTGCCAAGGCCCCGCGGCAGCATTGTTTCTACGGTTCTTTTGAGTAGCATGATTTCCTCGATGTCCGAATTTTGCAGTGTTGCCTGATGCCCTGGCGCCGGCAGACAACGGACATCGCAGGGACGACCGTGCAGGTGCGATGTCCGGTATGTTCAACTTCGACGGGACGGCGCGGTTCCGCCGGTGGAAACACTACGTCGAGAAGGGAATGACTGTGTCCGAGATTTGTAAAAAGTTTGTCAGCTTAGGGCGGCTGGCCCATGCTATCGCAATCGCGAGAGAAAAATTCCCGCGAAAGGCCGCAGCCATCCCCCTCGTCACAGACAAACTCGCAGCCTACACTTGAGGGCAGAACCAATATTAAGAGCAGAACCAGCGTGGGAGCGATGCCGGTTCGCAAAAATTAGGAACGCGGCAAGGAAAAAACCCCATCAATCGCGACGGGCGCGAGAAATGGGGCAGCCCCAAAGCCAGAGTGATGGGCTGAAAAATTTGTGCTTCACGATACTGGGGAGGGTTCTACCCAGTTGGGAAACCTGTCTGGGATGGGATCGCGCATTTCGAGCGCGGCCAGGATGGTGGCGATCACCTCGCGGCATTCGAGTGGATCGACAAAACCGCACAGATCGATGGCGCTGCCGACGATTTCGCTGAGTTCGAGTTCCGGCAATGCGTCAAGTCCACGCAGGGAATGATCGAGCTCATGGAGGAGGACCAGCAGGCGCGCCAGCCTCAAATCGTTGGGGTGCAAGAGCGGATTCGAAGACCGCTTGCCACAAACATGGTCAAGAAAAATATCGTCAAGGGGCGAAGTACGAACGCTGGAATTTGGTTTTCTCATGATGGCCTCTCTGGCTTTGGCTAAGCGGCTGGGAGCGGCCGCGGTCTGCGGAATTGTGGGCCTTCCCCGGTTCGGTGGCGGAATGAAGAATCCATCAAGCGAGCGGTGGAAGGATGTGCAGGGCCAGGAGAAGCAATTTCAAATCAGGAGTGTGCAGAGGAGATTTTGTAGAGAGTGCCGATGCCGGTTTGGCGTGGCAGCGGGCGCCGGAACCATACTCTTAATACATGGCGCACAGAATGCGGGCAGCGCGCGCGGCGTAACCGTTGGCAGGGCGGAGGGTGCGACCAGTTGAATGCTGGGACGCACGGGCGGCGCAAGATTTACAGGAGCGTCGGATTCATTAAAGGCGGTTTCAGGGGCATCGGCGCGTGGAAACGCGAAGACGCAGATGGTCGCGCCCAGCAATACGAGAATCAAGACGAAACGAATTCGCGCCACTCCACTCAAACCTGTCTGCTCAATCTCGACTGAGAAAATACTCCGGGACGGGATGCTTGTCAATGGCACAATCGGTGCGGGTTTGGGCGGTTCGGCGGGCGCGCGCTGGTGAATTCGCGGACAGTGCGCGTGGAGGCTGACTAGCTGACGGCGGCGGCTTTTCTCGGGAAAATCTCGCCGATGCGTTTGATCTCTGCGCCAACGCCTTTGAGCTTTTCTTCAATGTGCTCGTAGCCGCGGTCGAGGTGGTAGACGCGGTCGATGATGGTTTCTCCGTCGGCTACTAGCGCGGCTAGTACCAGCGATGCCGATGCCCGGAGGTCCGACGCCAGCACTGCGGCGGCGCTTAACTGAGTTTTTCCTACGACCACGGCGCGGCGGCCTTCGATTTTTATGTTTGCGCCCATGCGGACCAGTTCCTGGGCGTGCATGAAGCGGTTCTCGAAAATATTTTCCGTGATGATGCTGGCGCCTTCGGCCTGCGTGGCCAGCGCCATGAATTGCGCCTGCATGTCGGTAGGGAAGCCTGGATACTCTTCGGTGACCAGATCGGATGCGGTGAAGGGATTGTCTCCCATGACGCGGACGGAATCTTTCGACGATTTGGTTTTCACCCCGGTCTGCTTGAGCTTGACGAGAATCGCGTCGAGATGAGCGGGATCGCAGCCGGTGATGTTGAGGTCGCCGCCGGTGAGGGCTCCGGCAATGAGGAACGTGCCGGCTTCGATGCGGTCGGGGATGATGCGATGCTTCGCGCCTTTGAGCTTGGCCACGCCTTTTATTTTGATCGTGGGCGTGCCGGCGCCCTGGATTTTCGCCCCCATTTTATTGAGCAGCGCGGCGAGGTCGGCGACTTCGGGCTCGCAGGCCGCATTCTGCAGAATGGTTTCGCCTTCGGCGAGAGTGGCGGCCATGAGCAGGTCTTCGGTGCCGGTGACGGTGATTTTGTCGAAGAGAATTTCCGCGCCTTTGAGGCGGCCGGCGGTGGCTTCGACGTAGCCGTGCTCTTGCGTGATTTTTGCGCCGAGGCGCTCGAGGCCTTTGATGTGGAGATCGATGGGGCGCTGGCCGATGGCGCAACCTCCGGGAAGCGAGACGTGGGCGCGGCCGCAGCGGGCGACGAGCGGTCCGAGGACCAGGGTGGAGGCGCGCATGGTTTTAACTAACTCGTAGGAGGCTTCGGGAGCGGCCAGATTTTTGGCGTGGATGGTGGTGCGGTGATGGGCGCGTCCGTAACCGAGTTCGACGTCGGCGCCCATGGCGGCCAGCAGCCTGCGCGTGGTTTCGATGTCGCGAACTTGCGGGATGTTTTCGAGGATGACCGGCTCGTCGGTGAGCAGAGCGGCGGCCATGCAGGGCAGGGCGGCGTTTTTCGCCCCGCTGATGCGGACGGTGCCGAGCAGCGGCGAGCCGCCGCGGATTACGAGTTTATCCATTGGTGGGTTTCACAGTTCGTTTCGCGGACGGAATGAGTTCTGGTGAAGGATCATTCTAGCGGGGAATGAGGCGGAGAGTGGGTAATCGAGAGGGCACCGACTTGTGGGGCGGGTCGCGGTCGGTCTTGCACAGAGTCGCACGAAAGCATTGCGAGAACGCTCTGATGCACCTTCGCCGCGCAGGCGTCGCTGGGACCCCGCGACTGCCTAGCCGTCCGCATTCGTGGGCGGCAACTTCGGGGAGAATAATGAGGGGAAAAGCAGGTTCCTCACCCCTGCTGCGCACTGTTCGGAATGACAAGGTCGGGATGGCGTAGTGCGACGAGGCCTGATCCGGAAATCGGGCACCCTCAGACCTGTCCGGAATGGCACAGACTGGATTGCACTTTCGAGTGAGAACGAGGCACGGAATCGTCTGGCGCCGAGGCTCCGCCGTGCTAGTCTGGCGGTCAACAGCGTCTTCTCCGTCTACTCATTTCCTTCCTGAGGTGTTGCCATGCAGGTTTTTCGACGAATGATTTTTCGCGGGTTCTTGCTTATAAGTTGCGCGGCGACTTTCGCGATGGTTCCGGCGCAGGGGCAGAGTTGCAGCCAGATGAGCCTGGGGCGGGGGGCCAGTTTGAATGGGTTTATCCCGTTTCCGGCGGACAATGCCTGGAATCAGGATATTTCGGGAGCGGCGGTCGATCCGAATTCCAGCGCGATTATTAGTTTTATTGGGGCGACGACGCCGCTGCATCCGGATTTTGGCGCGGGTTTGTATGACGGGCAGAGCATTGGCATTCCTTATGTTGTAGTGAGCGGGTCTCCGTTTGTGAATATCAAGTACACGGCTTATGGGTCGGAGAGCGATCCGGGGCCGATGCCGGTGCCGAAGAATGCGCCGATCGAGGGGTATCCTGATCCGGGGAACGGCGACCGGCATGTGCTGGTGCTCGATCGCGATAACTGCTGGCTATACGAGTTGTACAGTTCTTATCCGCAAAAGAACGGAAGCTGGGATGCGGGGTCGGGCGCGGTGTGGGATTTGCTGAACGATGAGCAACGGCCTTATACGTGGACTTCGGCCGACGCGGCTGGGCTGCCAGTTTTTGCCGGGCTCGCGCGGTATGACGAAGTGGCGAGCGGCGCGATTCAGCATGCGCTGCGATTTACTTTGCAGAATAGCGAGACGGCGTTTACGCCTCCGGCGACGCATTGGGCGGGGAATTCGACAAATCCCTATGCCGCGCCGATGGGGATGCGCATGCGATTGCAGGCTTCGTATGACATTTCTGGATTTCCTGCGCAGGCGCAGGTGATTCTGGCGGCGCTGAAAAAATACGGCATGATCATGGCCGACAACGGCAGCTCGATGTTTATCACGGGCGATCCGGATAATCGCTGGAATAATAATGATCTGGGAACGCTGAAGACGGTTCCGGCGTCGGCATTCGAGGTGGTGCTGATTGATCCGCTGTATACGCCGAATAATGTGCCGACTGGGCCGGCCCCGGTAATCAGCAGTTTCACGGCGAATCCGGCGACGGTGGCGGCGGGGCAGCCGGCGACTCTGAGCTGGAGCGTGAGCGGGGCATCTTATTTTGTGGTTTCTCCGCAGGTGGGAGCGGTGCGGGGGAGTTCTACGGTGGTGACTCCGACGGCGACGACCACTTACGTTTTGTACGGGACGAATGGGTACGGGCGGAGCACGGCTCACGTGACGGTTACGGTGCAGTGACGGCGAGTGCATCGGGGCTGTAGGGAGTCTGCTCACAAACCGGCGTTCGCCTGCTGGGGGAGATCCCTCGGCCCGCTGGCAAGAACGCGGGCGCTTCGGGATGACGCCCCGCAATATGCAAAATTCAAACTTGGCCGATGGCCGGTGGACCGTCTAACTCTGCCCGTCGTCCGTTTGACGCTGCCCGCTATCCGGTAAGCTGACGTATCGCCGGTCCTTCCTTTACAATCACTGGTTGACCCTCGAATTCCGCAACCAATAATGTGACTCCAGCCGCCTCCAATTCGCTGACTTTTCAGGACCTTATTCTGCGCCTGCAAACCTTCTGGGCGGAGCACGGATGTGTCTTGCAGCAGCCTTATGACGTGGAAGTGGGCGCGGGCACGATGGCGCCGGAGACTTTTCTGCGGGTGCTGGGACCGAAGCCCTACAAGGTGGCGTATGTGCAGCCGTCGCGGAGGCCGGCGGATGGGCGGTATGGGGAGAATCCGAACCGGCTTTTCAAGCACATGCAGTTGCAGGTGATTTTGAAGCCTCCGCCGGAAAATGTGCAGAAGCTTTATCTGGAGTCGCTGGCCGCGATTGGCATCGACCTGCGGCAGCACGATATCAAGTTTGAAGAAGACAACTGGGAGGCTCCGACTCTGAGTGCGTGGGGCGTGGGCTGGCAGGTGATGCTGGATGGGCTGGAGATCACGCAGTTCACGTATTTTCAGCAGTGCGGCGGAATTAATCTGCTGCCGATTTCCGCGGAGCTGACTTACGGGCTGGAGCGGATCGCGCAGTTTTTGCAGGATGTGGACTCGATTTACGACATTGTTTGGGCGCGGGATCCTGTGAGCGGGATCGAGGTTAAGTATGGAGACGTGCGGCTGGCCGATGAGCAGCAGTTCTCGGTTTATAACTTCGAAGGCGCGGACGTGGCGAAGACGTGGAAGCACTTCGAGTTGTATGAGGCGGAATGCAAGGAGATCATCGAGCGGTACGCATCGCTTGGAAGGGCTTCGGCGCTCGATGACGAACATTCCCACGTCTCGCAAAAGACGCGAGAGGTGGGGCACCCGGCGGCTGGAGACGGGATCGAGCGGGGGAAGTCGCGGTTTCCGTTGCTTGCGGCTTATGATCTGTGCCTGAAGTGTTCGCATCTGTTCAACATTCTCGACGCGCGTGGGGCGATTTCGGTGACCGAACGCGTGGGAGTGATTGCGAGGGTGCGGGCGCTGGCGGTAGGGATTGCGAAGGCCTGGGTGGATCAGCAGAAAAGCGAGTCTGCACCAGAAACGCCCGATGAACCTGCACCTGACAGAGTGAAGAAATCGAAAAAAGAAAGTTTAGCGCCAGTCGGATCATAAACATTATATAGCCGCGAAAGACGTTACGAACGCGAAGTAAGTCATGCCAGACTTTCTACTTGAGATCGGGTGCGAAGAGATTCCGGCGCGCATGATCGATGCGGCGGCTGGGGAATTGCGCGAGCGCGTCCAGGATCTAGTTCAGAGAGAACGGTTGGCAGGAGGCGCGTTCGAGAGCTTCAGTACTCCGAGGCGCATTGCCGTTATCGCTACCGGGCTGGCAGCACAGCAACCGGCGGTCATAGACCTCGTAACCGGACCTTCGATGGCGGTCGCGTATAAAGACGGACAACCTACACCTGCTCTCCATTCCTTTGCTAAGAAAACCGGCGTTGATGTGTCATCCCTAAATAAAGTCGCGACGCCTAAAGGCGAATACGTCCAAGCCCAAGTTGCGAGGCCGACGCGGACTGCCAGCGAGATAATGGCGGAATCGCTTCCCAAAGAAATCTCCTCGATCTACTGGCCGAAGAATATGTACTGGCGGAAGCCGGGAGAGCTGTTCGTGCGTCCGGTGCGGTGGGTGGTGGCGATGCTGGATGGGGAGACGATTCCGCTGGAGTTTGATGGGGTTCGCGCAGGGAAGGTGACGCGTGGGCATCGATTTCTGGCGGCTGAAGCGGTGGAAATTCCGCGGGCGGGGTCGGCCTATGTCGAGGTTTTGCGGTCGGCAAAGGTTTTGGGACGCGGCGAGCGCGAGCGGCAGATTCGCAAAGCGCTGGATGCCGCGACGCGCACGATTCCCGGAGCGCGCTGGCGCGACGACGAGGCGCTGCTCGCAACCGTGGTGAATTTGACGGAGTTTCCTTCCGCCATTCTTGGGACGTTCGATTCGCAGTTTCTGTCTTTGCCGGAAGAAGTGCTGGTCACGGTGATGCGCGATCATCAGAAATATTTTGCGATCGAGGATGCTAACGGCAAGCTGCTTCCCCACTTCTTGGCGGTGTTGAATACGGATGGAGATCCCGAGGGATTTATACGCCAGGGCAACGAGCGCGTGTTGCGGGCGCGCTTTAACGATGCACGATTCTTCTGGCAGACTGACCAGAAGATGTCTCTGCTGGAGCGGCTGAACCTGCTGCGGCAGGTTACGTTCCAGAAAGATCTTGGCAGCTACTACGAGAAGACGCAGCGGGTGCAGCGGTTGTGCAGCTGGCTGAGCGAAATCGTGAAGCAGAACGGGATGGCGGTAAGGCCGGGAGTGGTTCACAAGGCGGCTTGCCTGGCGAAAGGCGATCTGACGACTGAACTGGTGAAAGAGTTTACCGAACTGCAAGGCATTGTCGGCGGGCTCTATACGCGGGCGCAGGAACTGGATTCATCGGTGCCGGAAGCCACGCGACTTGCCATTGCCGACGCGGTTTACGATCAGTACAAGCCGGAGTCGACCGAAGACGAGGTGCCGCGCTCGATGGAGGGAGCGATCCTTTCGATCGGTGACAAGGCGGACACCATCGCGGGAATGTTTTCCCTGGGGATGGTTCCGAGTGGGTCGAAGGATCCGTTTGCGTTGCGCAGGCAGGCGAACGGGATCGTCAAGATTATCGCGGAGAAAAAGTTGCCTTTTCACTTGAACCAGACGATGCGCGACGCACGCGCGGGCTACCAGGGAGCGGACGCGGAGAGGAAATTTGTCGACGATGCGAAGTTCGAACAGTCGATAAAAACATTTTTCCGGGAGCGGCTGGAATTTTATTTGAAGGACGTTTGCGGGTACGAGTATGACGTGGTGAAGGCGGTTCTGGCGGCAGAGGCCGACGACGTGGTGGACGCAATTGCGCGGTGCGAGGCGGTGAAGAACGTTTTGCACATGCCGGAGTTTCAGGCGATTGGCGCGGCTTGCAAGCGCATCCGGAACATTTTGCGGCAAGCTGAGGAAAAGGGGATTAAGCCGGCCGCTCGTTTTGCGCCGTTGCCGGATTCGGCGCCGGAGGAAAATGCGCTGGCTGAATTTATTGAGACGAATGCCCCTAAGATTGAGGATTATCGCCGGGAAAATAAATACAGCGATGCGCTGGTGCTTTTATCTACGGCGCGGGAGCGGGTGGATGGGTTTTTCGACAAAGTGATGGTGATGGTCGAGAATGAGAAAGTGCGGGCGAACAGACTGGCGCTGCTTGAAACTCTGCTGAAAGAGTTTTCGACGATTGCCGATTTCTCGGAGATTGTCGTCGAAGGGAAAGAGAAAGCGCGGCAGCAGCCATGATCTTCGAAGGCAGATTTCTCTTGCGGGCAATCATCTATTCGATTGCCGGTTGCTGCTTTCTGACGGGCGCAATTCTATTGCCGCAATCCGCCACGGAAGCCCAGGTCAAGCCCGAAATCTCATCGCTGGCTTACTTCGACGGTGACTGGGAGTGCTCGGGAAAATTCGATTCCTCGGGCAAAAGCATCGAAGCGCACCTGCATTTCGCCCCCGATCTCGAGGGAGCGTGGATACTATTCCGGCACGACGATAAGCCGCCGTTCAATTATCACGCGTTGGCAGAGTGGGGATGGGATGCAGCGCGAAAACAATTTGTGATGACGGTGCAGGATTCCGCCGGTGGAGTGCGCATGTTTTCTTCGCAGGGATGGAATTCGAAGCAGCTCCAGTGGGATGGAGACACGCTCCGCGGGACTGGCGATCTGAGCCAACGGTTTACATTTGAAAAGCTTGACGACCGGCACTTCACGGTAAGTTATTTCGTACGCAAGCCAGAGGGCTGGTCTCGGATAGACTCCAGCACATGCAGCAGGCAATAGATCTTAAAAGAGGAATCATTTATGGCGACAATTACTCTTCCCGAAACTGAGATGCAGGAAAGCAAGAAAAACTCGACCAAGTACGTTTATTTCTTCGGCGGCGGCAAGGCCGATGGGCACGGCAAGATGAAGGACGATCTTGGCGGCAAAGGCGCCGGCCTGGCTGAGATGACGAATGCGGGATTGCCGGTGCCTCCGGGATTCACCATTCAGACTGAGGCTTGCCGTGAGTACATGCGGCAGGGAAGAGCGTCGCAGGAAGTGGACCGGCAGATGGATGCGGCGCTGGCGAAGCTCGAGCAGTTGCAGGGGCAGAAGCTGGGAACGGGCGACAATCCTTTGCTGGTGAGCGTGCGTTCGGGGGCGAAGTTCTCGATGCCCGGGATGATGGATACGATCCTGAACCTGGGATTGAACGACAAGAGCGTCGAGTCACTGGCGAAGCGGAGCAATAATCCGCGATTTGCCGCCGATTCCTACCGGCGATTGATTCAGATGTTTGGGAACGTAGTTTTGGAGATTCCAAAGGCGGCATTCGACGAGGTCTTCGACGCGAAAAAAAAGCAGAAAAAAGCGAAGCTCGATACCGATCTCGACGCCAAAGCGCTGAAGGAAGTGATTGAAGAGTACAAGAAGGTTGTTAAGAAACATGCTAAGCGCGAGTTTCCGCAGGATCCGCATGAGCAGCTCGTGATGGCGCGGGATGCGGTTTTTCGCTCGTGGCAGAACGAGCGCGCCAAGCATTACCGGCGCATTAACAACATCGACGACATGCTGGGAACCGCGGTGAACGTTCAGGCAATGGTCTACGGCAACCTGGGCGATACCAGCGGCACTGGAGTGGGCTTTACGCGCAATCCGGCAACCGGCGCCAAAGAATTTTATGGCGAGTTCCTGATGAACGCGCAGGGCGAGGACGTGGTTTCCGGCGTGCGGACTCCGGTGCACATTCTCGAGCTGCACAAGATCATGCCGGACGTGTACAACCAGTTGCGCGACATCACGACGCGGCTGGAAAAACATTATCGCGACATGCAGGATTTCGAGTTCACGATTCAGGACGGCAAGCTTTACATGCTGCAGACGCGCAACGGAAAGCGGACCGGACTGGCGGCGGTGCGGGTTGCGCTGCAGATGGTGGAAGAGGGATTGATCACGAAAGAGGAAGCGATCTTCCGGGTCGAGCCGAATCAACTTTACGACTTTCTGGTTCCGCGCCTGGACGAGAAGAGCACGAAAGTGGAAGTGCTGGCGACGGGTTTGCCGGCGTCGCCGGGAGCGGCGGTAGGCCAGATTGTTTTCACGGCCGAAGAAGCTGTGAAGAAAGCCGGGCATGGGGCGCAAAGAAATCCGGTGATTCTGGTGCGCGCGGAAACTACGCCGGAAGATATTCAGGGCATGGAAGTGGCGGCCGGCATTTTGACTTCGCGCGGCGGCATGACGAGCCATGCGGCTGTGGTTACGCGCGGCATGGGCAAGTGCTGCGTGGCGGGAGCGGGCGATATTCAGGTAGATGAGCGCGCGAAACAGATGCGTGTGAAGGGGCAGACGTTCGAGGAAGGCGACTGGATTTCGCTGGATGGCACGAGCGGCCGCGTCATTAAAGGCAAGCTGAATACGTTGGATGCTTCAACGGACGACAAAGACCTGCAGACGCTGCTGGCCTGGGCGGAGCCGTTTCGAAAGATCGGGGTGCGCGCCAATGCCGATATTCCGCGCGATGCGATCCAGGCCAGGAATTTCGGAGCCGAGGGAATTGGTTTGTGCCGCACCGAGCACATGTTCTTTGCGGCAGACCGCATTCGGCACATGCGGGCAATGATTCTTGCCAATAACGAAAAAGACCGCCGTATTGCCCTGAAAAAATTACTGCCCATGCAGCGGGCGGATTTTATTGGACTGCTGAAGGCGATGGACGGGCTGCCGGTGACGATCCGCCTGCTCGATCCTCCATTGCATGAGTTCCTGCCCAAGCGCGAGAAGCTGATGGTCGATATTGCAACCCTGGCCAGCGCGGGCGCCAAGCAGAAGAAAGAGTTGATCGAAGAATATCGCGAGTACGGCGCGAAGGGCGCGGGCGATCTGAAGAAGATTCTTCCGGCGCTGCTGGCCCGCGTGGAAGAGTTGCATGAATTTAATCCCATGCTGGGGCATCGCGGGTGCAGGTTGGGAATCACCTATCCGGAAATTACCGAGATGCAGGCGAGGGCCATTATTGAGGCGATCGTTGCCGTCGATAAAGAAGGAATCAAAACGCACGCGGAAATCATGATTCCTTTGATCAGCACGATGAAGGAGATGGAGAATCAGGCGGCGATTTGCCGGGGCGTGGCGGAAGAGGTTTTCAAAGAGAAGGGAAGGCACGTGCATTATCTGGTGGGCACGATGATTGAATTGCCGCGCGCGTGCCTGGTTGCCGACGAGATTGCGAAAGAGGCGGAGTTCTTTTCATTCGGCACGAACGATCTGACGCAGACTACGTTTGGCTTCTCGCGCGACGATATTAATAAGGTGCTGCCAACATATCTGGCGGAGGGAATTTTGAAGCAGGATCCTTTCGCGGCGATCGACCAGGTGGGAGTGGGCGAACTGGTTCGTATCGGCATTGAACGGGGCCGGAAGACGCGACCGAAGCTGGAAGTGGGAATCTGCGGCGAACACGGGGGCGATCCGTCGTCGGTCGAGTTCTGCCACAAGGTTGGAATGGATTACGTTTCGTGTTCGCCATTTCGCGTCCTGACGGCGCGGCTTGCGGGGGCGCAGGCTGGGGCCGCAGACAAGCTCAAAGTTGAGGGCGGGAGAACGAAGTAGATGTTGTAGTTGTCGGCTGAATGAAAACCGCTGAATGAAAACCGCAGAGGACGCGGAGGACGCCGAGGAAATTGAGCTTGAGCCCGTTCTGCTTTTCCTCCTCCGCGTCCTTGGCGTCCTCAGCGGTTGTGGGTTGATTTTAGCGGGTGAGCCGCGAAGACGAAGCGCGGCTTTCATGTCGAGACTCAAATATGGTTGCCTGTTGTGTACGACCGAGTCGAGATCGAGGGTGGTTACAAAATCGATCTTCTTGTCGAGGGTCAAGTAGTAGTTGAATTGAAGGTCGTGGAACATATCCTGGAAGTGCACAAAGCGCAACTGCTGTCGTATCTGAAGCTGGCGGACAAGCGGCTGGGTTTGCTAATTAATTTCAACGTGGTTCACCTCCGTGATGGGATCAGAAGGCTGGTGAACAACCTGCCGCCGTCGGCGTCCTCAGCGGTTGTGGGTTGACTTTCTCGGGTCTGACGCGGAGGGCGCCGAGGAAATTAAGCTTGAGCCCGTTCTGCTTTCCTTCCTCTGCGTCCTTGGCGTCCTCAGCGGTTGTGGGTTGATTTTCTCGGGTGAGCCGCGAAGGCGTAGGTCGTGTGCTTATTGCACTCTTTGCAACCGCGCAATCAACTTCTGTGCCAGATTGTCTTCTGACTCAGACCAGAGCAGCCGCGAGTTGGCTCCGCTGTGTTTTTCTACTTTCGTTGAAAAGTCGACGAGCTTCGCTACATTGTCGCGAATTTTGGCTTGCGTCTGTTCGTTCAACGGTGTTTCTGGCTGAAGAAAGAACGAGTCCAGGCCGAAGTCGATTTCGATGTGTCCGGTCTGTTCGTAGGCTCTCTCGTCGAACTGTTCTCCCTGGACGATGAACTTCACGGTCGCCGGTTCGAGGGTCCAGTTTCCGTTAGTCAGATCGGGCGTCCAGAGGTCCCAGGCGGCTTCGAAGACGTAGGCATAGTCGTCGTGAATCTGTTCGGCGGCGATGAGCGTGGCCTGACCGGGATCGAGGCCTCCGGGAAAGCGGCGTTCGAGGATGGTCGGTTCATTCCATGAAACGGGCTGGAGCGCCAGATAACCGACGCCGGGACGCTGCGCTGAAAAAGGAAATTGCTGCAAGACGGCGAAGGCGTGCGGCAGCATCTCGGGGCCGGAGAAGTCGGAAAACCACAGGCTGAGATAAAGTGGGTCGGCCATGATTGCCTCGATAGCGGCAACTTCGATCTTACGGAACGATTTGATTCTATATGGATCGGGAACGGTGCGAGAAAAATACAGCCGCGCGCGAGAAATCGTATGTGTCGGAGATTTTTCGGATGGAGCCGGAAATCCGCGATGCGCTTATTTTGGATGCGCTGATTTTGACAGGGTAGGGAAGGGTTGTTACGATCAATTGTCGCCTGAAATCAGTCACCTCACAGAAGTCCCCGTCGTCTAGCCTGGCCTAGGACATCGCCCTTTCACGGCGGTAACACGGGTTCAAATCCCGTCGGGGACGCCAACGTTACCAACAATTTGCGGAATTCTGGGTTTGGCGCACGATGACGTCGGACGCCGAGCTACGTGCGCGAGGGGATCCGAGGAACGGGCAGCGGAACGAAATAGACGCTGGAAGTGCCCATATTCCGCTAAATGAAAACCGCAGAGGACGCGGAGGGCGCAGAGGACATTAAGCGCCTGTTTTGCTTGGGCTCCTTTGCGTCTCCAGTGTCGTCAGCGGTTTTGGGGGTGGTCTTGTCGGATTGCCTCGAAGTTGCCCATATTCCGCTAAATGAAAACCGCAGAGGACGCGGAGGGCGCAGAGGAAATAAGCATGCGCGCCTGTTCTGCTTTGGCTCCCTTGCGTCTCCGGTGTCGTCGGCGGTTTGGGGGTGGTCTTGCTTTCCAGCATCGGTTATGCGGCGCTGCCTGATTTTGGTTCGTTCGCTCTCTTCGCGTCGAGAGCAGGTAGAAGAAGTTTCAGAAGCGCCTGGTCAGAGAATGGGTTCTGACCGGAGATCAGCTCGCGATCTTGAAGGACGTAGCTCGACCATGGAGGAAGCACACTTACGTCACCGCCCGCCGCACGCAAGGCGAAGTCCGGGTAGAAGAGAACCTTGCCGCCAATCTCGAGCGGTTCGCGCTGCTGCTCTTCCGCTGTCGAAAAGATGGTCATCTTATATCCGGCATAGATCCAACCCTCAGCCTTTTTCTGCGCTCCAGCGGTGTCGCCGGCCGCCAGTGCGGCGACGAACTCCGTCGAATTCGGAAGCGCCGAGAGTAGCGAAATCGGGCCATGGCAGAGGACTGCCGTGGGCTTGGATGTTTTATGAAAGTGTCTCATTACTATGCCGGCATTGGGATCATCGAGAAGATCGATCATCGGGCCATGGCCGCCGGGGACGAAAACAGCGTCATATTGATCCAGGCCCGATGCGATGACATCCGCGATGCGCTTAGGATCTCTGAGCCCAGTCAGGCCGTCGCGGAATAGCATATAGTCCTGGAGCTTGGCCGCGTCCCCGCCGAAGAAATCGGCGACCTCTGAATGCACATCCACTTGCGGCGCGTTGCCTTTAGGGTTGGCGAAAGTGATTTCGTAGCCCTCCTTCATCAGGGCGCGAACCGGAACCGTCAGTTCGTTGAGGTAGTAGCCTGCGCCCTTATAAACCTTACCCTCTTTCAAGGGCAAGCCGCGACCACTCGAGACCAGCACCAAGACTTTTCCTTTTGCTGCCATTTCGTTCTCCTCTTTGAAGTCGGATGTGTTTGCGGAAACCTTAAGCTAGCTCATGGATGAGCTCACGGATGACAAAGATGCTAGTAATAATAGACCTACGCCTGCGGATGCCGAAGATCAGCCAGCATCCTGCTCAAAAACAGACAATTCGGCGATTGGCACGTGGCGATAGAGGAGGCCCACGCGCTCTTGCTTGCGAACGTCGAATTGCTGAATGTCGGCTGTTTCGCCGTTGGCGGATACTTTTTCGACGCGGAAAGCTCCGATTATGCCGTCTCGCACAACGATGCGGCCAGCTATCACTTGCGCTTTCTTTACCATGCGCAACAGTTTCCCACAGGATGGAGCGCAGCGCTACACTTTTGAACGCGCCGGCGAAGGCCGTTGCAACGTATTCGGCTGAATGAAAACCGCAGAGGACGCTGAGGGCGCAGAGGGAATTGGGCTTGAGGCGCGTTCTGTTTTCCCTCTTCCGCGTTCCTGGCGTCCGCAGCGTTGTGGGCTGATTTTCTCGGGCGTGCATTCGGCTGAATGAAAACCGCAGAGGACGCTGTGGGCGCAGAGGGAATTGGGCTTGAGGCGCGTTCTGCTTTCCCTCTTCCGCGTTCCTGGCGTCCTCAGGGTTGTGGGTTGATTTTCTCGGGCGTGCATTCGGCTGAATGAAAACCGCAGAGGACGCTGTGGGCGCAGAGGGAATTGGGCTTGAGGCGCGTTCTGCTTTCCCTCTTCCGCGTTCCTGGCGTCCTCAGCGTTGTGGGCCGATTTTCTCGGGTGTGCCGCGACGGATCCGGATCGCGGTTCTTAATCCTATAAAATCAATGGGCGTCGCATCCTGCCGCTGGAGTCGATGACCACTAAAACCTACTTCGACCCCGAGCCTTTTCGCGAGAAACCGAAGCTCGTTATTTTGGATCTGGATTGTTTTCTTTACCCTTACGACAAGACCTACCGAAACGCCGTGCTGCGGGCGTGGCTGGAGGTAAGAAAGGAATACGGTCTTCCGATATTGCGGAGGAAAATAGCGCAGAAATTGATTGCAGAGGCTCAGGAAGAAACGGATAAGAATCCGGATGACGTTTTGTGCCGGTGCATCTGCGGGCTGGCGGAAAGACTGGAGAGCAAAGGTTTCACCGGCGGCTCCGTGATCGGCATGCTGGAAGTTTATTATCGCGGCCGGAGGGTGGCGCGCCCGGTAGACGTTCAGGCTCTGGACCCGCCTTACAAAGAGATGATTGCCATGGCGTATAACCTGAGACTGCTTCAGGACCGCAAGAGCGGGAAAAAAACACAGCTCACGCGTGACGAACCGCGGGAAAAAATCGTGGAAGGAGAAAAAGGTATTACGCGACTGTGGCATCGGCACATGGGTACCGGTTACCTCCGCCGCGACGCCGCGCTGGCCGGCAAGATACAGCGGCTGACGGACGCCGGGGTTGAGGTTGCGGTGCTCACTCATTCCTTCAAGCACGGGGAGGGCGAGGCGATGGAAAAGTTGGAGAAGCTTGGCCTTGGAGGGGTGATTCGCGAGCAGAATGTTTTTGGGATTGAAGAGATTTCTCCCTATCGAAAGGGCGCGAAGCCGGAGGCTTTTGAGAAAGTGCTTGCGGCCATTAACCACGGGCGCGACCCGGCAGATTCGATTACCCCGAGCGAGACGATCATGGCAGAAGACACGCTCGGCAACCTGGAGGGCGCTAAGAAAGCCGGCATGCAGACTGTGTGGGTGCCGCGCAGGGACAAAGGCGTGCCCAATCGTTCTTCGCCTCAGCTGCAGAGAAAACTCGCTTCGGTCGATCGCATTTACGCTACGCCGCATGAGTTTCTGGACACGGTGGGTGCGGGGATGCGGACTTCCAGAGAAGCTCTATAAGGAATGGCAGCGAGTTTTCGGAGGGAAGGCTGAGGGCGGACAAGAGATTTTCGGTCTCTTCGAATTCGATGTGAGCGCAGATGGGAAGCCGGTGAACGTCCCCGTCCCACGTTTGTCGTCCCCACGTTTGCTCAGGTTACGCTCCGCCCATCGTGCCGCAGCTCCACGGCACCGTGCACCGTGAGATCCCTCCGCCCGCTGGCGAAAACGCGGGCGTTCGGGATGACGCCGCGTACGATCCTCCAGCAGCCGAGGAACCGCGCTTACATTCCGTGGCTCGCCGTCACGGCGTGCTGCTTGCGCTGTTGCGAAGGCCGCCGGGCCACCAGTTCCAATCGCCCGCCAGACGAAGGAGCGCGGGGCCGATGACAATCCGAACCAGCGTGGCGTCGATCAACACGGCGACCGCCAGGGTAAATCCGATCATCTTGACTACCAGGAAACTTCCGAAGGTGAAGGCCGCAAAGACCACGATCATGATTGCGGCGGCGCTGGTGATCAGGCCCGCGGTTCTGGCCAGGCCCTCGGGGATCGCCTCGGTTTCGCTGAGCCCGCTTCTTCGAGCTTCGAGAACGCGCGCGACCAGAAAGACCTCGTAATCCATACTCAATCCGAAAACGATGGCAAAGGCTACGATCGGAACCAGAGGAAAGACGCTGCCCGTGCCCTCGGGAACTCCGAGGAAGCGGCTGCCGTGGCCGTTTTGGAAAACATAAACCAATGCTCCGAAGGACGCCGCGACCGAGAACAGGTTGAGAGCGATGGCCTTCAGCGCGACGAAGACGGAACGGAATCCACAGAGCAGCGCGAAGAGCGTCCCGCCCACGATAAGCGCCATCACCGACGGAAAGTGGTCTCTGATAATCGATTCATAGTCGGCGTTCAGCGCCGGAATGCCGCCGACGAGAAGTGTTGCGCCGGGAACTCCGGTGAGAGCTAACGCGCCGGTCTTGCGAAGTTCGCGCACCCAGATGACCTGGTCTCGCAAAGAGACCGAACTCGCAGGCAATACCTCGATCAGCGCCGCTTTTCCATCGCTACTGAGAAAAGTCCGGCGCGTCTCGCGCGAGAGGTCGCGCAGGGAAGAGCGATTGCTCTCCGCAATCGAGGTGATAGAAATCACGCGGCCACTGCGAGGGTCGCTGGCCAGATGCCTGGTTACGCGATCGAGCACATCCCAGCCAGTGTCGGTTTGTGCGATAGAGTCGGTGGGAAGTTCAATGATGATGCGCAACGCTTCGACCACGCCTTCCCGATCCATCGCTCTCAGGGTGTGGAGGGCATGGACCGATTCCGCCGCCGCGGGAAGCCAATCCCCCTGCGGGATGCTGGTATCAAGACGCCTGATCTGCCACGCGAGCAGCAGCAAGGGAGCGCCTGCCAGAACGAGGGCGAGCCAGGGATGAGCGACGATCACCTTGCCCCATTGGCGCCAGCGCTTTCCCATATTCGCGGCGCGATGCGCATCCAACTTTGGAGTAAAGGGCATTCGGCCAAGATTAATTCGCGGGCCGAGCAAGCCGAGCACTGCCGGAACGAGTGTATTGGTAAGCAGGACGCTCATTCCCGCCACCAGGAATCCGGCGATACCGATGGAGCGGATTTCGCTGATGGGAACTGTTAAAAGGGCGAGAAATCCGATGGCTACAGTCGAGGCTGAAACCAGCAGCGTGCGGCCTGCCTGATGTGCCGCAATGAGCGCGGCTGCAGGTCCGTCGTTCCCGGCGCAAATTGCTTCGCGGAAGCGGCTGACCATGAGAAGCGCGTAGTCGATACCCAGGCCCAGGCCCAGCATGGTGGCCAGATTCTGAACCAGAATGGACAGGTGCCAGCGCTGGGCGAGGAATCCGGTAATCGCCAGAGTGGTCGCGATGGCGAGCTGGCCTACCGCCAATGGAATCACGGCGGCGATCAGGCTGCCGAAAGCCACCAGCAAAAGTGCAAGCGTCGCGGGAATCACCAGGCTTTCGCCGCGTCGAACGTCATCGGCACTGGCTTTGCGAATATCGAAATTCAGGGGAATCTCGCCGGTGAGTTCGAGGTTGACCGCCGGGTAACGGGCGCGCAGTTGATTTTCCAGCGAGCTTGCCACCTGGTGAAGGCTCGGAACCAACGACTCCACGGGAGCGTTGACCGAAACGAGGCCCACGATTACAAACGATCCTCCTCCGCGACCCAGAAAAATCGGATCGCGCGAGTCAAGATAGGAGACCACCCCCGAAACGCCGGGTTGGTCTCGCATTTTCGTCACGATGGTTTCTAACGCTTGTCCACCTTCCTCCGAGCCGGCAGGGGGAAGGCCCTGAATTACCAGGACCACCTGGTCTACGAATGGTGAGCGAAAACGGCCGGCCAGTTCGTCGCGGACGGTTTCCGCCTGGCTGCCTTCGACGCGGGTTGCGGTCTCCAGGTGCCGCTCGGCGTGAAAAGAGAATGGCAGAAGTGCAATGACTGCGGCGAGGACGATTCCTGGCACCCCAAAGCGGCGGACATTCATTGCATTCATATTGTCACAAAAGATTGCCGTCGCTGAAAGCTACACTTGCGCAGGGCTCACCTAGGTAACGATGTGAATCTGCTAAACTTTCGGCATCGCCTTGAGAAGAGCAATTTCCAGCTTATTGTTGTTCGGGCTGCTTGCGGCCCTCTGGCCTGCCGTGGGCCAAGTTGCAGCGTCAGACCCCCGCCTTGGCAGCTGGACGCTCATATCGGCGGAGTCCAGCCTCGACCCTCCGAACCGGCTGACCATTACACATCTGCATGACGCGGTGCATGTAGTCATGACGGGCGAAAAACATTTCGATTTCACCGCCAGCCGGAATGGACACGATTCGCCCGCACCCGGCAATCTTGGGTTCGATCACATTGTTCTGCAGCGAGGCGACAAGAGGCAGGCGAAAGTCGAGGAGAAAAAGGACGGAGCGGTTGTTGCGACGGTTCGCGAACAGCTTTCGAAGGATGGAAATCAGCTAACAACCACGACTACGACCGCGGGCCACGGCGATGAGATCACGGTGTGGACGCGAAGCGGAGGGGCGAAGGCTGCCAATGACCTGTTCGTCGGGGAGTGGACACAGGATCTCAGCAAGAGCCGTTTGCGGCAAGGCCTGGCGCTCAAGATCGAGGCGGACGGAAGCGGCGGGGTCCGTTTTCTGGGTGATTACAGCTATACGGCCCGTTTTGACGGAAAGCAATACGATCTGAAGAACTCACGCAACGATACGGTGACGCTTCAACTCGTCGATCCTCACACGGTCGATGCGGTTTGCCGGCGCGATGAGCAAGTCACTCAAACGGATCGGTGGGTGGTTTCCGCGGATGGGCAGCAGATGACGCTATCCACGACAGGCACGCTGGAGTCGGGCCAGCGACTGACGGAGAAGCTCGGATTTAAGAAGCAGTAGGACTCAATGGGTCCGCGCACCGGCCGGGTGTTCTGGGGCCGACGAGTGAAAGGCGATTCTGCAAAAATTAGAAAAATTAAGACGAGGCTATTCTCTTCCTGCCGCCAACCCGCCTAATGTTTCGAGCGGCACCGTGACTACGTCCGGGCCAGTGATCTGACCTGCGATGATCGGCTTGCCGGGGATGGTCTCGTAAGCATATCCGGTCAGGGTGCCGTTGACATCGTCCGATTGCCGATTGTGCCCAAGCGTGACGCTGAGTCTGGCCCAGCCGTAGTGAACTTCGCCGTCAGCGACGAACTTAAATCCCAAATAACGATTCCTGACGCCGCCGCCTTTGCCGGCCCATGGGCCCTGGGCGGAATACTGGCTGCCGACGCCGTTGAAAACCTCTAACGCCATAAATGGAGAATGAACGGAGAAATTGCCTTCCGGCCCGATTCTAGCGCCGGCGGGCAAAGCGGAGGCAGCGGAAAGAAAATAGCCGCCACTCGATCCAACACGTTTCCCGGCGACGACGTTGTTCGCGTTGTGGCATCCGGACGCGGAGAGCCCCGCTTCTATACCTGAACTGCCCCTGTAAAACATTGTGCGCAGCAGAAAATCGTCGATGCCGTCGTGGTTGAGATCAATGTACAGGGGAAAGCTGTGCGTCACCTGATAAGTTTCGGTGTAAACAATTTTCGCTTCCGAGGTCGCGGCCAGCGCCAGAACACTCACTCCGGCTGCGCCTGCGACCTGCGCATAGGCATGGAGTTGCCGGTTGAGGGAATCGGGAATCTGGAATTTCTTACGGGAGTGGGGAACGCTGGACATGAGTCTTCCTCCGAAGGCGTATTCGTTATATGCCCGGCTACATCAGAGGCCGGCTGGAGCATTCCTCGGCGCGGGAACTTACAGAGGATTTACACTCCGCCGGCCTTCAGCATTTTTTCCAATTCGTTTCTTATTTCGATAATGCGTTGTTCGCGCTTGTGATGCAGGGTGTTGTCTGATAACGACCGTTTACGCTGGGCGAAATACCTTTGACTCTCCGCCATAAGCCGGCGCATCTCGCTCACCAATTCCTCCAGGCGTGCTGAGGGATTAGGATGTTTCACGGAACTGTGCATCTGGTTCCCATCCAGTCCCATATGAGTGGCGATGGTACGCCTTGATTTTTAACGCCAGATGAAAAAGACCGGGGGACTCGAAGGGAAGGAAAATGCTAGACTGCCGAGATCCAACAGGAGCTTCCAAGCTATGAGACTTCGCTACAGGTTGAGGTCCGAGCATTACGAGGACAAATTGCAAGCTTCCCGCCGGGAACGGAAGGCCGAAGCGAAACGAGCCGATCGGTTGTCGGCGGCGCTTACGAAGAAAATGATCTCCGCAAAGATTCCGCCATTGCCCATCCGGGCTGCCTGACCGAAAGCCACGGAAATGAACTGGCGGATAAAGCTTGTCATAGGGGCCTGGCTGATAGCAGCGATTGCTGGTGCGCTTTTGCTCCGAAATTTGACGCTTGGCGGGTGGAAGGATTTGCCTGTTGTTTCCTGGGTGGTTTTATTGCCGGTGGCTTTACTCCTATTTACCGGCTCTTACTTTTTGGTGAGGGAAGCGCGGAGGCATTCGAAATAGCCCCACGGACCTATTCGGATTCTTTCCGCAGCCTGCCATCGAACTGGAGAAACTCGACTGGGGCTCCATTCTCGACAATAAAAGCGACGGTCACGCCCGGTGAGGGTGAGTTGGGCGCAATGAGTATCTCTTTTCCGGCGATTTCAGCGGAGAGATCGTCCACTTCGAAGGCGACATGCGGAACTGTACGCACCAGTTCAGGGACCAGCGCTTCAGGTTCGAAGCGCATCCACTCGATTCCGTAGGCACTGGTTTCGTATCCAGAGACGAACGTCGCATGGCCCTTGATCAGGCGTTCACCCTCTCGACGCTCGGTAGTGGGAATTCCGATGTGATGGTAGCGCCTCGTGGAAGCAACTGGTGGCAGTTTCATGTGAACGAGTTTAGCCCATGACGGCATCTGTTTCTGTCACGGATGCGCCGTTACTGTGTCGTGAAGGGCCGCATATTTGACCAGCAGGCCCTGACCGAAGTGGATGAACGTCTCAGTGCCGTTCGTGCCCGTCATGCGCCACTCAAGATGCGGTCGATCTGTCGAAGGTGATTCAAGTCGTGGGCTGCTTCCATGCGAATGAACTCCTCGACCGTTTGCCGTCCGCGTACCTCGTGCACACCGTAGCACTCCACCCATCGTGCACGCGGGACCGACCCCAACAGCCGGAGATTGCTCTCGCGCAGCGCCCGAAAGGCCCCCGCCGAAAGGCTCGCCTCTTGCTGCGAGTAACCCAGGCGCTCTGCCCATGCGGCCTCATCCCACCAGGTCAAGGCCACGCCCGGATTGGCCAGCATATTTCGCAATCGCCACCCCATCGCCAGCTCCGCGTCCGCCAGGTGCGCTACGATCTCAGCGATTGACCACTTTTCAGGTGCAGGACGCCGAACCAACCCCTCGGGCGCGAGATCACGCAGTCGACGCTCAAGCTGGAATGGGGTGGCTTGTTGGACAGCGATGGGATCCTCATCGCCAAGATAGCTCAGCACTCGGTTTCGGTATGCTTCGAACGTCTCTGCCATTGGTCCTCTTGGGTAGACGAACACGTGAGGGAGTATCGGTGCCGGGGTAAACTGCGAAGGCCGCAATACTCACGGCTAATCCTCACGGCTAATGATAACCGTTGTTAACAGGCGGTAGCGGCTTTCCTTGCATCGCGCGGAAATGATGCAGGGTAACCGGGACGAGCAGGTCAACAAATGGATCGGTGGGTGCTTCCCGAACTCCTGCCCGCGCGTCCATTCCTCCAGCCATGAACGATTTCAAATTCGCCCTCCGCCAGTTCCAGAAATCCCCCGGATTCGCCGCCACCATCGTTCTCACCATCTCACTGGGTATCGGCGCGAATACCGCGATCTTTACGCTCGTGCACGCAATCCTTCTGAAGAAGCTGCCGGTCGCCAATCCCACCAGCCTTTACCGTATCGGCGATCTCGACGACTGCTGCGTTAACGGTGGATTCATCAACGACAACGGCGACTTCGATCTCTTCTCTTACGACCTATACCGCCATTTCCAGGAGACCACTCCCGAGTTCGAACAGCTGGCTGCCTTCCAGTCGGGAGAGAACTTGATGAACGTCCGCGTGGGCAGCACAATGGCGAAAGCCGAGCGCACCGAATACGTCTCCGGCAACTACTTCTCTACGTTTGGTGTCGGCGCCTATGCCGGCCGAATGTTTCAGCCCTCCGACGATGTCCCCGGCGGGGCGCCGGTCGCTGTCATCAGCTACGCAGCCTGGCAAGCTTCCCATGCCGGCGACCGCAACGTGGTCGGCTCCACGTTCTTCATCCAAAGCCATCCAGTCACCATTGTCGGCATCGCGCCGCCCGGTTTTTTCGGCGACCGCATCGATGACAGTCCTCCGGCTTTTTGGATTCCGTTAAATGCCGAGCCGGCGCTTGAGGGCGAGACCACTATTCTGAAGGTGGCCGAATCGAATTGGCTCTATGTTCTCGGCCGCCTGAAACCGGGAGTGGCTCCCAAGGCGCTCGAAGCCAAGATTTCCGCGAATCTTCGACAGTGGCTGGCCACGCAACCCGCCTATACCCAAAACGGCTACGATAAAGAAATTCCGAAGCAGCACGTCATTCTCTCTCCCGGCGCCAGTGGCGTCCAGAATCTGCAACAGGAAACCGGGGATGGCCTGCGCCTGCTTGTCTGGATCTCAATACTGGTGCTGCTGGTTGCGTGCGCAAACATCGCGAACCTTCTGCTCGCTCGCGGGACCACGCGCCGTGCGGAAACTTCGATCCGTACGGCTCTCGGTGCATCCCGATCTCTGCTGATTCGGCAGCTGTTGACCGAAAGCGTGTTGCTTTCGGTGGCAGGGGGAATCATCGGCATCGGCATCGCCTATCTCGGAGCGCGTATGATTCTGACCCTCGCTTTTCCGGTTGCGACCGAAATGCCTATTCAGGCCAGCCCATCCCCGGTGATTCTGGGATTCGCGTTTCTCCTCTCGCTTTTAACCGGGATAATCTTTGGCATCGTCCCGGCATGGATTTCGTCGCAGGCAAATCCTGCCGAGGCTCTGCGCGGAATGAATCGCACTACCGGCGACCGCTCGCTGCTTCCGCAGAAAACGCTGATTGTGTTCCAGGCAGCGCTTTCTCTAGTCCTGCTGGTAGGCGCGGCGCTGATGACGCAAACGCTGCGCAATCTCGAACATCAGAGCCTGGGCATCACCACCGCCAACCGCTACGTCATCCACTTCGATCCCATGGGCGCCGGATACAACCTCGAAACGATCGCAACTCTCAATCAGCGGATCGAGGATGAGTTCAAAGCTCTGCCCGGCGTGAAGAGCGTGGGCCTGGCGCTTTACAGCACACTCGAGGGCAACAACTGGGGCGAATCGATTTACGTCGAGGGCCGTCCAGCCCCGGGCCCCGAGGAAAACCACAACTCATCCTGGGACCGCGTCAGCCCACAATTTTTCCAGACGATCGGGCAGCCCGTCATCCGAGGCCGGGGCTTTACCGATCAGGACACGGCGACCTCTGCCATGGTCGCCGTCGTCAATCAAACCTTCGTGAAGAAGTTCTTCCCGAAGGAAGATCCGATCGGGCATCACTTCGGAGCCTTCGAGCAGAAATACGCCAGCGACTTCGAAATTGTCGGTATTGTCGCGGACGCCAAGTACAGCAACCCTCGCGACCCAGCACGCCCAATGTATTTCCGCCCGATGACGCAATTCAATCGCAAGGTAACCGGGCGCAACAACTTCATGGCCGAGAGCCGGTCTGTCTATCCCAACTCCATCACCGTGCAGTACGCCGGCGATGCCGCGTCGCTGGAATCGATGGCGCGCCGCAACCTCGCCGGTATCAATCCCGACC
>Ga0210391_10000312_pt1 | contig 55655 bp, 45 predicted proteins | sample IncBWC12OmetaG_FD_160573 | JGI IMG/M metagenome (GOLD analysis project Ga0210391, IMG submission 160573) | Forest soil microbial communities from Barre Woods Harvard Forest LTER site, Petersham, Massachusetts, United States - Inc-BW-C-12-O ...
TGTTTGATTGCGTCCATCCACACACCACCTGGCCGCGCCGTCACCGGGCTGGATTCGCGTATGTCGCGTGCCTCGATTGCGGCAGAGAGTTGCCCTATTCGCTGGATCGCATGAGGATCGCGACCAGAGTGGAGCTATTGGCAGATCGCGAACAGGACGCATGGCAAGGAACTTGGCGCTCCGAGAGATTTGCACGCTGACCGGCTCGTACGGATGTTTGCAATCAACCTTCTGAAAGGAATGAAACCCATGGCAACTGCCGCAACTAAGTTTCGCATCGATGTGAGCATTCACAATCTTCTTCAGGATTCCAAAGGACAAAACCCGCGGGCAGCCGAGCCCAAGGGCCTCACTCTTCCCGTGCCAGTGTTCCCGCAATATCCGGAGAAATTGAATGATCCAGGACCGGAGCGAGCGCCCGAAGGAAACCGCAAATGGGGCATGCAACCAATTTACCGTGCGATGCGCGGGTGGCTATTTCCTTACGTACGATCGCGTGTGTTGCCCGGAGACTTCCACCCCATCACGTCGTACCTCTTTGTCGAGTACAAGTGCAATCTGGATTGCTGGTACTGCTGGTCCTTCGATAATCGTGTGAAAGGCATGACGGAGGACGTCGCCCGACGGTCCATCGACTGGCTCTATGATCATGGGTGCCGCGTTCTCGCCTGCATGGGTGGCGAGCCCCTGCTGCGCCCCGAATTCATCCACAAGGTTGTATATTATGCCGCGAAGAAAGGCTTCTGGGTTTATATCGCGACCAACGGCAGGCTGCTTCGGCCGGAATTGGCCGACCGTCTCGGAGACGCCGGAGTTGCAGTATTCAACTTCGCCCTGGACTCCTGGGAACTGCAGCCCAGTCTGCCAAAGGCTTTTATCCCCTCGCAGACAAACCTCGAGCACATTTTGCGCAAGCAGTACGTTTACGACTACCTTGTCTTTTTCAATATCAACATCTGCCGGAACAATCTCGAAGATGTAAAGATGTTGACCGAGTACGCGCACGATCATCATATCGCTACCGACTATCACATTAACGAAACGCCGATGCTCGAACAGGATGAGCATTTCAAACACTTGAGCGAGAACCCGACCTACTTCCGACCGGAAGACTGGCGCGATCTGGACAACCTCATCGATTGGATCATTGAAAAAAACAAGGCCGGCTATCAGATGGTGAATTCTGCACAGCGGCTCGAAGAGATGAAGGCATTTGTGCGTATGTCGTCTGGCCTCAACATCCGTGAGGTCGGCTGGTATGGGGACGGCAATGGATCAGAGACGGAAACCTCCGAGATGTTGAAGAAAGCCGCTGGAATCGTACAAGCGGAGGACGGAGATCTCGGCTTCGGCGAATGGAACTGTCGCGCTGGTCAAAACAACGTGATCGTCCGGACCGATGGAACTGTGGCCCCCTGTTTTCCTATGTATTCCGCATCCTTCGATTGGGGCAACATCGACCAGTTCACATTCAACCGCGATCAGCTGGACAGCATGAAGAAGACCTGCCAAAAGCACTGCTTCTCCACGCTGAATCACAATCTTGCCTACTGTTACAACGACGCGCGCGTCATCAAGTGGATGTGGGAGAACGTGAAGCGCGGCTTCCAGGGCGGTGTTCGCAGTTTTGAAGACTGAAATGCAGCACGTCGGTTAGCGAGGATCTTTGCTGGCTCAAAGAGATCCTCGCTCATCTCCCATCTGCTTTCGAGAATCACGTCTGACAGTCTCAATCCTTGTGGTTGCCGTACCGAATGTCCCTTGTCGGCTGTCACTTCGCTGTCATTTGCGTTCGACACTTTCAACTCTCAACACTGCTGCTCGCATTCACAGTCTCAAATTCAATCACTTAGTTCGAATTGCGATTGGCATATTCCTTGCCTCTACAGAATGACAAGGACAATCGTATGTCAATTTTCTCTCCCACACGTTCTGCGATCATGCTAGCTATGGCCTTTGTGCTTTCCTTAACCCTGCATGGACAGAGCTTGCAAGGCAAGCAATCTAAGCCAGGAAAGCTAGTAGGAACGGTTACCGATGTGAACGGTGATCCGGTACCCAATGCGACGGTTGTTCTCGAGACTCCGGAGAGCAATGATCGCCGTACTCTCGTTACCCCCGAAAACGGTTTTTTCGAATTTACTGACGTAAAGCCAGCCACTCCGTACGAAATCAACGTCAGTGCAAAGGATTTCGCGGACTGGACATCTCCCACCGTCACCATAGATCCAGGACAATTCAAAATTGTCACTGGCATCCAACTCCGGATTGAGACTGACCGAACAACGGTCGACGTTCATTACGACCCTGTGCAAGTCGCAACTGAGCAGTTCAGGTCCGAGGAACGGCAGCGCGTTTTCGGAATCATTCCAAACTTCTACGTTTCTTACGAGAGTGATCCGGCGCCGCTCACCGCGAAGATGAAATTCAAGCTCGCCCTCAAGGTGTCCACCGATCCGGTGACTGCTGCCGGTGTCGCCTTGGTTTCTGCCTCCAGGCAAGCCGCGAATACTCCGAAATACGGCCAAGGCTGGGGGCCTTATGGAGAGCGACTTGGCTCTACTGCCGCCGATGGTTTCTCTGACATCATGATCGGCGGCGCCATACTGCCTTCACTATTGCACCAGGACCCACGCTACTTCTATCAGGGAACTGGCACGACCGGTTCCAGAATCCGCCATGCGATGTTCAGTCCGTTTGTCGCCAGAGGGGATAACGGAAAGTGGCAGCCGAACTATTCGAGTTTGGGCGGAGATTTGGCATCATCGGCTCTCTCGAACCTTTACTACCCCCAGTCCAATCGTGGTGCCGGACTAGTGTTCGGAAATTTTGCGATTGGCACGGCGGAACGGATTGGCGCAAGCCTCGCCCAAGAGTTCCTTTTCGGCAAGTTCACCCGAAGGGGTGGTCACATGAAGTAAGGACACGATGACGAGACTCTCAAGAATATGCTTGCGACTCTTGCTTTACGCCTGCCCGTGATCCTTCCATTCCGGCCCGGGCTTTATTGCCCGGGCTCCTGCCTTTTGTATGGACCCAATCCCGAGGGGACGCAGAAGTCAGAGACACCTTCGACAATTTCAACTCTCGACAACAAGTCTGAAAACCAGCATTGCAATCCTTGCACTTAGAGTGCGGGAAGTTTGGCAAGCTCCTTGCCTGTGTCCCTACGTTATCGAAAGGACCCATGCTGAAGATCTCGATCATTGAGGGCCACACTCAGCGGCGGTTGATTGTAGAGGGCAAGCTAGTTGGGCCCTGGGCGGCAGAGCTAAGGGGTGCGTGTGAAAAGGCGAACACAGACCTTTTCGGCCGCAAGCTAGTTGTCGATATGAAGCATGTAACGGCAATTAGTCAGGAAGGCGAGAACGTGTTGTTTGAATTAATTCAGAAAGGGGCCAAATTTCGCTGCCGCGGTGTGTTCACGAAGCTCGTTTTGAAGCAGGTTGCCCGCCGCGCAAACGGCAACCTTGGGAAGGCGGAGAAATGAGGGAGCAGGGCCGCAATCAAGTTCGCAGAAACGAGCCAAATCCATTCGCGACTCGCGAGGACTTTATCAAGGTTTTTCACGAGGATATGAATGGATTTTATCAGCTTTCGTTTCTGCTTACCGGAGATCACGAAAAGGCAGAAAAGTGCGTTGTAGCCGGTATTGAGGATTGTGTTAAAGAGAACCGTGTGTTCCGGGAGTGGGCATGTTCCTGGGCGAAGCGCATTATCGTCGAAAAGGCAATTCGTGAGCTGAAGCCGCGCCCGAGCCTCCCTAGCTCTTCTCCGTCTGCGACTGTTTTCTCGCACAGCGAGCAGTCAAGCGGTTCAGGTGGGCATTTCGACCTGGAAACAGTATTAAAGCTGGGAGATTTCGAGCGGTTTGTTTTCGTGATGTCGGTGCTGCAGAACTATTCGCACCACGAATGCGCCCTCCTTCTCGGTTGCTCGGTCTTGGAAATCCGGCAAGCTCGCCTCCATGCTTTTGAAGAGCTGGCCAGCTCAGGCCAAGTGGTTTATTTCGCACCGTAGCTTTTGACCTAATGTTGCCGGCAATCATCGCCCATTGGGCTTGAATGAGAATACCTCGGGGGTACTGTGAAAGCTCAGTCAGCACGTGCGCGAAACAAAATCAAGAAGTTGATGCAACGCGCGGTCAGGCCACGATCTCGTAGGTCTGTCCAAGAACCAACCGGGAGCAAATGCAAAGCCTCAATGCACTAACAAGAACGTCTTATGCTGACAAACCCCGAGCCAGATCGGAATATCGAAGAACTGAATGATGACGAAATCTATGCTGCGATTCGCTACCTTGAGCTGGACCCAAGAAGCGCAAGTAGGCAGAGCGACGATACCGCCACAACCGAGGAGAATGACCATAACGGCGTCGTGATCTGTGTCTGTTTATACATCGCAGTGTTCGGTTGCCTAGCGGTCTTCTGGCTGTACTTGAGATGATGCTGGTTTCTGGCACGTTCTGAAAATGAGATTGATTGGTGGATATTGGGACCCAGCCAGCATTTCGGCGCTGGCGGCCATCCCTGGCTCAATTACCGGCGCACTGGCCTCCAGTGTGAGCGCCCGGATCACGCAAAGACACCAGGATCGACGGGGTATTCTGGCTAAGCGAATTTTATACCATGAACAGTTGTATTCGGATTTCATCAGTGAAAGCCGCGCACGCCCAAGCTGATGCCATCCAACATAATCTTTGGGACCCCAGTAAGCTCACTCCGACCTATGCACTTCTTGGCCGTATGCGTTACCCAACGTCCTCGTGAGCGCCGAACAGGTTGTTGAGCACATCATTAACATCTATTCAGAGCCCAACCTAGCTGCAGAGGAAATTCAATCCAGGGCCAAGCACCAGTGCCCTTTGCGTAAGTTCAGCAACATCTGCCGTGCTGAACTTGAAACGATGTAAAACCAACTTCGATAGCGTTCCAAGCGAGGAATCGCGGACCCACTTCAATTTTCTTGGTTCGTGGTTCTGCTCGAAGTTAATGTCTGTCGGCGCATCTCAACACGTTCGACACTCATTCGACACTTGTTAACTACCCCGCGCAGCTACCTTTAGATTTCAATCACTTACTCGAACACGATATTTGGCACGAGCCGTGCCTTGTCGGAGTGACTAGAACGTAAATTCCAATCGGAGTTCGGAGACATGGCGAACGCACAGGCTTTTTCCCTTACGCCGCAAGTTTTTCGTTCTGTTCCTTTCGTTGAACTGCGACAGACTCTCCCGAGCCGGATCCCGATCATCTCGCCATTCGTTGAACAACTCATGTGTTTCATTGCGAGATTCCGAAACCCTGACGGGAGCGAACTGGACATAGAAATGGCGCTGCGTGAAGCGCTCGCAAATGCCATCGCCCACGGCAACCAGCAGGATTCTCGCAAGTGTGTGTACGTCGCGTGCCGCTGCAGCACAGACGGAGAGGTCTCGATTACGGTCCAGGATGAAGGACTAGGGTTCGACGCTGACTCAGTGGCCGACCCGACCACTCCGGAGAATCGGCTGCTTACGCAGGGACGCGGGATCTACTTGATGAAAACGTTGATGGATGAAGTTCGTTTCGAGCAGCACGGCGCAGTTGTGTTCATGCGCAGAGCGTCCAACGCGAGACCAGGGGCAACGAGACCAGGGGCAAGAAGGTAAAAACCATGATCCGAAGACTCGCAAAAATCGCATTCGCCATCGGGTTGCTTACTATTGGCGCCCTTGGTCAGAGCACAGGCCCGGCAACTGGAATGGTTCAAGGCGTGGTGTTCACCGCCGATGCGGATGGCGGGCGCTCGGTCGTGCCTGCGGCGAAGATTTCGCTGGACGGTTCACTACACCTTGAAGTTCAAACCGACAACGAAGGTAAGTTCGCATACAACGCAATCCCCCCCGGTTCGTACAGAATCAGCGCAGAAGCAACCGGATTGGCTGCCACACAGAATGTCGTAGTCACAGCCGCAACGGTCTCAGAAATAGCACTCGAAATGAAGATTCAGGCCGCTACGGAATCGACCACCGTAACGGCCAGCGCAGAACCGGCTGAAACAAAAGAGCCTTCTGGAACGAGCATAGTGGGCGAATCTGCCGTCCGGAATATGCCAAATATCGACGAACAGTTCCAAAGCTTGCTGCCGCTGATTCCCGGCGTCGTTCGAGGCCCGAATGGCTTGATCAACATGAAAGGCGCTCGGACCTCTCAGAACGGATCCCTCGTCAACAGCGCCGATGTCACCGATCCAGCGACGGGCATAGCAGCAATCAACATTCCCATTGACGTCGTGTCGTCCATACACGTCCTCTCGACTCCTTACGACCCCGAGTACGGCAAATTCACGGGCGCCGTTTCGAATGTGGAGACACGCGCGGGAGACTTCAACAAGTTCCGCGTGTCCGCCCAGAACCTGCTTCCGCGTTTCCGGAGGATTGACGGGTCGATTATGGGCATTGCGGCGTTTTCGCCGCGGGTCACATTCTCCGGTCCGATCGCAAAAGACCGTGTTGCCTTTACCCAATCGTTTGAGTACCGCTACGAACGAGATCCGGTGGATAGTCTGCCTCCACTTCAAAGTTACAATCGATCAGAAAACTTCAACTCCTACACGCAATTTGACGTCAACATCAGCCAGAAGCAAACCGCGAGTGCTTCCTTCGCGATCTTTCCTCAGAGGCTTGACTATTACGGATTGAACACCTTCACCCCGCAGGCCAGCACGCCCGACTTGAATGAGCGTGGCTATCAGGGATATCTCCAGCATCGATATGTTACCGACCCTGGCGATCTGCTCACTTCACAGGTGAGCTTCAGAAGATTTGATGCCGACCTGGTACCCAATAGCAGCGCTCCCTACGAACTTCTCGTCGAAACGACCGAGGGTGGTTTCTTCAATTACCAGGACCGCGATACGACACGCACAGAATGGGAGGAGATTTTTCGTAGCCATCCGCACCATTTCTTTGGATCGCACGAACTGAATGCGGGCGCGGATTTCGCGCACAGTTCTTACGACGGCCACCAGGAGTTTCTCCCGGTTCAAATTGTCGGCGTTGCGGGATATCCGTTAGAACAAATCCAGTTCGGGCCAACCTCGACTTTCTCCGTCGATCAGAACGAAATCGCCTGGTTCGTCGGCGACAAATGGACGGTTTCAAATCGCCTCATCTTCGATCTGGGACAGCGCTTTGATCGCGATTCTGTCACCGATTCGATCAATCCAGCGCCTCGTGCCGGCTTAATTCTTGCACTAACGAAGGACGGCAAAACCATGCTGAAGGGTGGGGCCGGATTCTTTTACGACCGCGTTCCTCTGGACATTCCGGCATTTCCTTATCTGCCGTCACGTACAGTGAGTACGCTCAACCCGCTGGGTGAAGTCCTCAGTTCGACTGAATACGCGAACGTCATTGCGAATGGTTTGCGTAATCCACGCAGCGAAGTCTGGAATCTCGAAGTCGATCGTCAGGTCGCCAGTGACTTCCTCCTCCGCGTCGCGTACCAGCAGCGCAATACCGTGCACGAGTTTTTTCTGGATCCCATTGCCGATGGACCAACGAGAAATCTCTCGCTCTCCGACCGCGGCAGCGACTTTTATAAAGAGTTTCAGATCACTGGGCGGTATCGCATCCATCGCAGCACGCTGAATGCCTCCTACGTGCGTTCGCGAGCTTATGGCGATCTGAACGACTTCAACCAGTTTTTCGGAAATGATCCTCAGGCGGTAATCCAGCCCAATCAGCGAGGCCGTCTCAACTTCGACGCGCCGAATCGAATCTTGGCCTGGGGTGAGATTGCTGCACCTTGGAAATTGACTTTCGCTCCGGTAATCGATACTCACACTGGTTTCCCGTACTCAACCATCAATCAGTACCGCGACTTTGTTGGACCGAGAAATGAATTGCAATTGCCGCGCTTCGTTTCGACTGATTTGCAGGTCTGGCGCGAAATCCGCCTGCCTAAAGAGAAGCATGCACGCGTAGGGTTCGGCGTATTCAACGTATTCAATCATCCCAATTACCGCGACGTGCAAAACGATGTCGACAGTTATCGATTTGGCGAATTCTTCAACGGTGTAAGCCGGGCGTTCCACGGCAAATTCGTATTGGAGTTTTGATTATGAGACTGACATTGCAGCGCGCGTTTGTCACTCTGGCAATCGTACTTTCCGCAGCGACGATTGCTTCAGCACAAACCGGCGATCCACTTCCTTCGGCCGAGGATGTTGTCGCGAAGATGATGCAGTTTGACGCTCAACGACAATCTGAGCTGACCGGATATACGGCCATGCGACACTATGCGGCGGCAAACAAGAGCCGGCATGCCGAGATGGTCGTCCGCGTCACCTGCGACAGCAGTGGCGCCAAGCAGTTCAGCATTCTGTCCGAAGAGGGATCCGGTTCGATTCGCAAGCACGTGTTTCATAAGCTGCTGAGCGAAGAGACGGAAGCGTCTCGCCATGGAACGCGCAACAGCACTCTACTGACACCGGCAAACTACGATTTCCAGTTTGTGGGGCAAGAAAAGCTCGAGACCGGGCCCGCGTATGTGCTGGCGGTGTCGCCGAAAACGGCGAATAAATATCTGATCGACGGCGAGATCTGGGTTGACGCCAACGATTATTCCATCGTTCGGATCGAAGGCCAGCCTGCGCGAAATCCTTCCTTCTGGGTACGCAACGTTCATTTCGTGCACACGTATGAGAAAGTGGGGCCTTTCTGGTTCGCCTCAGCAACCCACACAAAAAGTGAGATCCGGATCTTCGGAAGCTCGGAATTGACCATCGAGAACTCCGATTACACCCTGAATCCCCCAATCGACCACATAACTGAGGCGGATCGCCAAGCGAGGTTAATTCAGTGAGAAAGACTCATCTTATTGCGCCTGTTGTTGGGGCAGTCGCGTTCGCCTGGGTGATCGCTCACGTTGGCCTCTCAACAATGATGGAACAAGTGAAGGCAATGCGAGTTGCATTGCCGATCGTGCTGGCTCTTAGCTTGCTCCGCCTTTTTCTGCAGACCGCCACCTGGTCGGCGTCCCTGAAGGGCGAGGATGTCTGGGTCGGGATCACAAAACTGATGGGAGTTCGGTTGGCTTCGCAGTCGATGGGGTATCTCACCGTTCTCGGCCCGCTTATCTCTGAACCCATGAAGGTCAAGCTTCTTGGGACATCCAGTGAGCCGACGATAACGGCCACCTTTCTCGATAATGGAGTGTACTGGTTCACTTCAGCACTGCTTGCAATCGCTGGTATCGTTAGCGCGCCTCTGGTCGCGGTCCACGGCAGAGCCTACCATTCGATTCCGGCCGTCCTCGTGCTTGGATTCGCGGTCCTCATCATCAGACGGCACACTCCCATCTTGTCCGGCATGGTGCGCGCTTTGGGCACCCGGCACCCGACTTGGCTCGCTCGTGCCGAGCACATTGAAGCATCCATCCGGGAGTATCGCCTGAATCAGCCCACATTGGTTCGTCGGATGTTTTGGATCGACGTAGCTTGTCAAGTACTGCTCGCTGCCGAAGTCGTAGTGGTTTTGCTATCGCTCCACCTTCCGGTCCATTTCGGTGCGGTTCTTGCCATCGAAGGGATGACCCGCGCATTGAAGATGATCAGTGGCTGGATTCCAGCACGTCTCGGTTCGGACGAAGGCGGAGCGATCTCGGCCTTTGCGCTGACCGGGCTTTCCCCGTTGCTCGGCCTCTCGCTTGCATTAACGCGTCGCAGCCGTGATCTGCTCTGGGCGCTGATCGGCATCATCTGGCTTGCCTGGAACTCCCGCAAGTTGGGCGACTGGGCCGACACCGGAACTTGCGGCCGATCAGCCGTCCTGAAGGAGGCCTTGGCATGCAAGCAGTCGTAGCAATTCCACAAGTCACCTCTCCGGTGTGCAACAAGAAGGCGTCAGAACTAATCATGACGCCAGTTGCCGGCGTTCCTCTGCTGGTGAGGACTCTGATAACCGCAGCGCGCGCCGGAGCGGACGACATTCTGCTGATTTGCCCCGCGGCTTTGAGCAGCGAACTGGTACGGAAATTCCTCGAAACCGCGCTGCAGTATGGCGTTCGCGTAAGTGTGATTCAGCTGGACGAGTTTGATCCAGGTGCAGCTTCAAGCTGGGCAAAGCTCGCGCCTCACCTAAATCGTGATTTCCTCTGGCTGCCTTGGAACTGGGTCACAACCAAGCAGTTCCTGGCGAACCTGCCCTTTGCGCAGATCCACTCCGTCAACTGGGCCGAACCGGCCTATGCCACCCTCCATGAGGTGACCCGCGATAATGCCTCATCTGCCCTCCTCCATCCTGAGGGCGTCGCGGTCACCTCGCCAGAAAGTGTGTCGCTGGCTGAACGCTTCCTGGTCGTGCACTCTGGCAAGGTTCTCGATGGCATTCACACATCGTTCAACCGACGACTCTGTCGCCCTTTCGTCAGAGTTCTGTCTCACACATCCGCTAGTCCGAATACTGTCACCTTGGGTGGAGTCGTGATTTCCATTCTGTCGGCTGTCGCGTTTGCCCGGGGATCGTACTGGTGGTCGGTGCTCGGGGCGTTGCTCTTTTACGTTGCAGGGCTGTTCGATGAAATGGACGGCATGCTGGCACGGGTCACGTTCGCCGAGTCGCCGCGGGGGACCTGGTTTGAGGGGTTTGCCGACGGACTCAGTTACCTGCTGCTGTTTGGTGGAATTACCATTGGTTTGCGTCGTCATTACGGCAGCCCGGCTACCGTGATGGGCATCGCTCTTCTCGTCGGCGCCGTTCTCGCGTTGATCGCCACTTCCCTGCAGCGCCGCCGCGCCACCAGCCCCGACCGGCCCAATGAGTACCTTGCCCGCTTCTATCAATTGCTTGAAAAGGATTCCGGTAACCGGATCTCCCGCGTCGTGCGCCAAGTGCAGGCCTTTCAGAAGAGGGGTGTTGTGATCCACTACATCGTGCTCTTCACGATCATTGGCGCATTGCCAGTGTTGTTCTTCCTGGCAACGGTCGGTGCTCATCTCACCTGGATTCTGACGCTCTACTTCAACCGCCGATTCTTTGCGCAACCGGCCGAAAGGGGAGCCAAACCGGGTGTAAGCATGATCAAGGAGGTAGTATGAAGGCGGTTATCCTAGCTGCAGGTCAGGGTACTAGGATTCGCTCTGTACACGGCGAACACCCCAAGTGCCTGATTGAAGTCGACAACACCACGATTCTGGATCATCAGCTCGACGCTCTAACTATGGTTGGAATCAATGATGTCGCGATTGTTGTCGGATACGAGAAGGAACAAATCATTGCGCGTGTAAATACCAGAAAACTTCCTACACAAAGGATTCAATTTATCGAGAATCTGACATTCGCAATCACGAATAACATCTATTCGCTCTGGCTCGCACTTGATTGGCTGCGCGGCGACAGTTTCGTCGTTCTGAATGCGGACGTTATATTCGATCCGGAAATCCTTGACCTCGCCGTACGGCCACATGCACTGATCTCGATGATTGTGGACCCTTTGTGGCGGGATGAGACGATGAAAGTAGTTGTCGAAGGTGATCACGTGATTCGCATGAGCAAGAAAATCTCCCGGGAAGAGTTCAGCGGCACTTATATCGGCATTACTGTTTTCTCGAAGGCGATCCAGGACAGGTTCTTCCGCACAATGAACGAACTGATCTCCGCTGGCCAGGTGAATGAATTCTTCAACGTCGCGGTACAAGAACTCGCGAACGAAGGAATTCGGGTCGGCTATACCAGCACGGACGGCTTGGCTTGGGCCGAAATCGACGATTCCCTAGACCTGACGTTTGCACAACAACATGTATTCCCACAACTGGTAACGGCAGCAATTTAATGGTGTCAGTGAACGAAATCCTTGCCGAAAATTTTGCCCCGAGCCAATGGCTATCGTGGCCACGCAGTTCCCTGCGAGTTGTGGATTGGAATATTGATCGTGGTTTGAAGCTGTCTGCGATCATAGATTTCCTGGCGGATACGAATGCCGATGTTTTCATTCTTCAGGAAGTCGACATCAATGCTCATCGGACACATCGGCTAAACATTGCGCGGGAAATCGCCCGAAAATTGCGGCTGAATTACGTCTTCGGGCGTGAGTTTGTGGAACTGACGCAAGGCACGAAAACCAGCCCCGCCTATCATGGTCAGGCCACGCTTTCGCGCTGGAAAATCTCGAATCCGCGCGTGATCCGCTTTCAGCGGCAATCGGACTTCTGGAAGCCGCGCTGGTTTAAGCCAAAACTGCAAACGTTTCAGGAGCGGCTCGGGGGAAGAGTCGCGCTGGTCACGGAAATCAAGATCGCAGAGGCGTCAACGCTGTGCTATAACTTGCATTTGGAAAGCCGCTCGAATGATGAGCTGCGTGGTGCCCAGTTGAATGAGGTCTTAGAGGATTCCGCGAAGTACGATTCGGCCTGCCTCGTCATCCTGGCCGGTGACCTTAACCTGAATGCATCGACCCCTGGCATAGCCGGAGCGCTGGCTCGGGCGGGTTTTCGCGATGCTGTGCCTACCGCTCGCCTGGCTACGACTCCCGCACGTCATCTCCTTGAAGCGGGCCGCCACATCGACTGGGCATTTATTCGAAGCTCAGTCGAGGCCTGCGCTGGCAAAGTTCACAGATCCGTGGCAGCTTCCGATCACTATCCAATTTCATTCGAATTGCGTCTTCCCGGTTGACATTGCGAAGCGATCGCTCGATCTGCGCCGCAGGCAGCGAATGTACCGGGGCCGCGCATTATGTGGCGCGCATCAGCCTGCATAACCCCCGATGGCTCTCTTCCTCTCCCAGAAGTTCTTCGAGCGAACGTGCCAGAACTGAAGAACCGCAGTGAATGCATTTGGATTTAAGGAAAAACACCTGATTCTCAACGATTGGATTGCGCGCAAAATCGTACTGTTCATACACCATAAACGGCCATTCCTTCGATCGGACGTTGAGGAGCGTGAGCCGATGGCCTGGCTCAACGTCGTTTACTTTCCATTGAACTTAAGCACCCAAATTGCCAGACCCGCTGGCGCCGCGGAATTGACCCGCTTGCTGCAGTCTTCTCAAGCGCTTAAACCGAACTGCTCGCAGGGTTGGATGGTCCTCCGGGGTGTCAATGGTTGGCGTAGTCTGACAGTGTCAACATTCACAAACATTGCCCGTCCGGGTCATGAAAAACCCATTTATTCCACGCTCGAACTGTCGGAATTGTTTCGACACTCTCGACGCGCAACACTGCTGTCTTCATCCGGTACTGACATTTCAACTCTTTAGGCACGCGTAGGTTTGGCATTCGCATTGCCTTAATCGCATGGGTAGAAGGTCGCACATATCGGTACGGCTTTTGCCACCGAGCGGCCCTGCAAAGAAGAAATTCAGCGGCTAGCCAGTCGCTTGATTAAGGGTGGAACTATCACATGAGACGGATAATACCTATAGGTCTAGTTGTCTCGGTTTTATTGGTGAATGCGCTTGGCTGCAGCAACGGTAAGGTGCGAGCTGCGGCTCCGCCTCCTCCACCGGTGGTCGAAGTGGCGCCGGTTATTCAGAAAGATGTGCCACTTCAGGGCGAGTGGGTAGGAACTCTCGAAGGATACGTCAATGCGCAGATTCAGCCTCAGGTGAGCGGTTACCTGATTCGCCAGAATTATCGTGAAGGGGGACTTGTCAAAAAAGGTCAGCTCCTTTTCGAGATCGATCCCCGTCCATTTCAAGCCGTGCTTGATCAAGCCAAAGGGCAATTGGCGCAAGCCGAGGCGCAGATGGCGAACGCCGAGCTGAACGTGAAGCGTGATATTCCCGAAGCGGACGCTCATGCCATTCCCCAGAGCCAACTGGATACCGACACTCAGGCACTCCGCGCGGCGAAGGCCTCCGTCGAGGCCGACCAGGCGGCCGTAGAACAAGCCACAATAAACCTTGGCTACACAAGAGTCACTTCACTCATCGACGGAATCGCCGGTATCAACACGGTGCAGGTGGGCAACCTAGTGGGACCGTCTGCCGTGCTCACCGCAGTGTCGCAGGTGAGTCCGATCAAAGTTTATTTCCCGATCAGCGAACAGGAATACCTGCGCATGGCGGACGGCGGCGGTCCAGGGAACGTGGACTTTACCACGCACGCTTCACGAATCCCATTGCAGTTGACCCTAGCCGATGGGAGTACGTACACGCATCCCGGCAGAATCATCTTCGCGGATCGCCAAGTAAACACGCAGACCGGAACCATTCAGATTGTGGGCGAGTTCCCCAACTCCAGAAATCTGTTGCGCCCCGGCCAGTACGCGCGCGTTCAGGCACCAACCGGAAACATTGAGGCAGCACTGCTGGTGCCGCAGGCGGCAGTGAATCAGCAGCAAGGAGCCTATCAAGTGACGGTCATCGGCGCCGATAACCAGGCACAACTCCGCACTGTGCAGGTCGGGCCGAGAGTGGGAACGCTTTGGGTGATCACCGCAGGCCTGAAACCGGGAGAACGCGTCGTGGCGGTTGGTGCAGACAAGGCAAAAGAAGGCCAAGTGGTGAATCCCACGCCGTACAAAGAAACCGAGGAGCGCTAAGCCATGGCGAATTTCTTCATTCGACGGCCCATCGTCGCGATCGTGATTGCGATCCTCACGGTCGTAGTCGGAGTGATCACAATCGTCACCTTGCCGGTAGCACAGTTTCCGCAGATCGCTCCGCCTGAGATCAGGTTGCAAGCCAACTATCCTGGTGCAGATGCGCAGACTCTCGAGCAAGCGGTTGACACGCCCATCGAGCAGCAAGTCAGTGGCGTGGACAACATGAGCTACATGTATTCACTGAACGCCACCGCGAACCAGCAAACGACGTTGCTCGTCGATTTCGATCTCAAAACTGATCCCAACACGGATCTGCTACTCACGCAATCGCGTCAACAGTTGGCCAACGGTCAGTTGCCGCCGGAGGTAAACAATTACGGAATCACTCTGAAGAAGTCGACCACTGCACCGCTCATGCTGATTGCCCTGTATTCGCCGCAAGGCACCCATGATTCGAACTATCTGGCTAATTACGCCTATATCAATCTCAATGATCCGATCGCGCGCTCATACGGCGTCGGCCAAACCCAGGTGTTCGGATCGGGGCAGTATGCAATGCGGCTATGGGTGAAGCCTGATCAAATGGCCAAGCTTGGCATCACTGTCACGGACATTGTTAACGCGCTTCAGGCCCAGAACACTGTGAATCCGGCTGGCCAGGTCGGGGGCGAGCCGGCTCAGAGCAACCAGCAATTCACCTATGCCGTGCTGGCTCAAGGCCGCCTGACTTCGCCGGAACAGTTTGGCAACGTGATCGTGCGCGAAGCGCCGAATGGTGGGACCGTTCGCGTTAGAGACGTCGCCCGAGTCCAGCTGGGGACGCAGGACTACAGCCTGATGAGTCGACTCAACGGTAAGCCCAGCGCTGCCATTGCGGTTTACCAGTTGCCCGGAAGCAATGCTGTTCAAACGGTCGAAGGTGTACGGAAGCTCATGGCTCAGATGAAACAACGCTTCCCGCAGGACATCGACTACACCGTTTCGCTCGACCAGACACTCCCGGTCACAGAAGGCATGAAAGAGATCCTCGAGACCCTCGTGATTGCGATTGTGCTGGTTATTTTTGTGGTCTATCTCTTTTTACAAGATTGGCGCGCCACCCTGATCCCCATGTTGGCCGTGCCTGTCTCGCTGGTGGGAACGTTCGTCATCTTTCCACTGTTCGGTTTCTCGATCAATACGCTTTCGATGTTCGGATTGGTACTCGCAATTGGACTCGTGGTCGATGACGCCATCGTGGTTGTCGAGGGGGTACAGCACCACATCGAGGAAGGACTGAGTCCGAAAGATGCGGCCATCAAAGCCATGGCAGAACTTTCCGGGCCGGTCGTGGGTATTGCTCTCGTGTTGGCCTCAGTGTTTGTACCAACCGCTTTCATTCCAGGCATCACCGGCCGATTGTATCAGCAATTTGCCATCACGATCGCCATTTCGGTGATGCTGTCAGCGTTTAATGCTCTCACGCTGAGCCCTGCACTTTCGGCATTGCTGCTCAAACCCAAGAAGCAGACTCGCGGACCGCTGGGAAAATTCTTTGGCTGGTTCAACGCATATTTTGAGCGCTCTACCAATAGCTTTGTCCGTCTCTCGGGAGACCTGATTCACAAGGCCAGCGTGGTGATGGTGCTGCTTGTAGTCGCCGGCGGGGCAGCGTGGTTCTTTAGCAAACATCTGCCCACCAGCTTCCTGCCCGACGAAGACCAAGGCTACCTCTATATCAACATGCAGCTTCCGAATTCCGCCTCCATGGAGCGGACAAGTGCAGCCGCAAAACAGGTGGAACAAGTTTTGGCAAACACTCCGGGAGTTCAGTACACCACCAGCGTCATCGGTTTCAGTTTGCTCAGCTATGTCCGAACTTCATATAACGCGTTCTTCTGGGTATCTCTGAAGCCCTGGGATGAGCGCCAAAGCCGGAGCGAACAATATCAAGCCATCAAGGCACGTTTGAACCAGGAACTCAGACGGATGCCGGAAGGGACGGTCTTCAGTTTCTCACCCCCAGCCATACCGGGCGTCGGCACCGCTGGTGGCGTGACGTTTGTTCTGGAGGACCGCGCCGGCAAGGATGTCAAGTTTCTTGCGGATAATCTGTCCAAGTTCCTGGCAGCCGCCCGTAAGCGCCCTGAACTTGCCAACGTCAGCACCACATTTGTGCCGAGTGTTCCACAAGAGTTTATCAATGTGGATCGCGAGAAGGTGTTGAAACAAGGCGTGAATTTGACGGATGTCTATAACACCATTCAAGCGTACATGGGCGGGTTGTTTGTCAACTACTACAACGACTTTGGCCGTACGTGGCAGGTGTATGTGGAGGCCGAAGCGCCTTACCGGTCGACAACCGATGATCTCGGCCAATTCTATGTCCGGAACGGACAAGGGCAGACGGTGCCGCTTTCCGCGCTCGCTAAATTCGAGAACCGTGACGGTCCTGAGTTCACCATGCGCTACAACGAGTACCGGTCCGCACAGATTAACGCTGCTGCCGCTCCCGGTTACAGCTCGGATCAGGCAACGGCGGCTCTGGAAGATGTTTTCAAGCAAACCATGCCTCGCGAAATGGGCTTCGACTACATCGGTATGTCTTACCAGGAGCAAAAAGCGCGTGAGGGAGTGCCGCCATCCATCATCTTCGGATTCTCGATTCTGTTCGTGTTTCTGATTCTGGCAGCGCTCTATGAAAGCTGGACAGTGCCTTTTAGCGTGCTACTCAGCACGCCAGTCGCAGTTTTCGGGGCTCTCGCTGCGCTCTGGCTGCGTCGCGTCGTAGTCGGTCTTTACCTGCCGCAATACATGGTTCAAATCGAGAACGATGTCTACGCCCAGATCGGTCTGGTAATGCTCATCGGCTTGGCTGCGAAAAACTCGATTCTGATCGTGGCGTTTGCCAAAGAGGACTACGAACGAGGTATGTCCATCGTCGATGCGGCACTTTCCGCGGCGAGGCTTCGCTTCCGGCCCCTCATGATGACCGCGCTCGCCTTTATTCTCGGCTGCGTGCCGCTCTGGACAGCGTCCGGAGCAGGCGCTGTAGCGCGCCAAATCATGGGCACGGCGGTAATTGGCGGCATGGTGGCGGAGACGTTTATCGGCAGATTCTTTGTTCCCGCGATCTTCTACGTAGTTGAAAAACTCTCCGGCGCTGAGCGGCGAAAAGCACTGCCACTCATGCCCGCCGAAGCACCCAGTCAAGGGGATTAATATGAAGACAATTGCACTATTAGGAATTGTTGCCGTGCTGGCTCTGGAAGCTGGCTGCATGATGGGGCCGAAATACAATCGGCCAGCGCTGAATGTCCCGCAGGAATACCGTGCACCGGCTCCGCAACAGGCCGACCAAGCCTCGTCACTGGGCAACGAGCAATGGTGGCAGGTGTATCAGGATCCGGTGCTTACGCAGCTGATCCGCACCGCTATTGCGCAAAATTATGATGTGCGCATCGCCGCCGCCCGCGTGCTCGAAGCCCAGGCACAAGTCGGCATCACCCGCGCCAATCAACTCCCCTCCGCAAACGTCGGGGCTGATATTTTCAGCCAGCAAAACGCCAAAGTTACGAACCTCTTTCCCGCTTACCAGGTCAATGCCGGCCAACTGAATTTGTCGGTGATCTGGAATCTGGACTTCTGGGGAAAATACCGCCGACAAACCGAGGCGGCTCGCGCCCAATTACTCGCAACCGAGTGGGGACAACGCGCGGTAATTTCCTCACTGGTTGCTAACGTAGCGACGGCCTATTTCCAGCTTCGCGCCCTTGACAGTGAACTCGAGATCTCGAAGCGCACGCTGGCATCGCGGCAACAATCCGTGAAGTTAACTCAGGTGCTTGAGAGCCATGGCTCAGGTTCCGGCCTCGACGTGAGTCAAGCGGAGCAACTCGTCTACACCGCATCGGAGACGATCCCCGATCTCGAACGGCAAATTCAGCAGCAGGAGAACGTGCTCAGCATTCTGCTCGGCGAAAATCCCCAATCCGTTCCTCGGGGCCGCGCGCTTACAGAACAGCCCGTACCGGAGAGCGTTCCCGCAGGACTCCCTTCAGAATTGCTGGAGCGACGACCGGACGTTCGGCAGGCAGAACAAATCATGGTTGCTGCCAACGCGCAAATCGGCGTCGCCAAAGCCTCATTCTTCCCCAGCCTGTCACTCACCGGACTGGGAGGGCTCGAGAGCAACGCCTTGCACCAGTTCATCACCCAGCCCTCGGAGACGTGGTACGGGGCCTTCAGCGTAAGTCAGCCCGTCTTCCAGGGCGGGGCGCTCCGCTCTCAACTCAGACTCGCTCGCGCCAACTGGCAAGAAACGGTGTTCTCGTACCAGCAAACCGTTCAGAACGCCTTGGAACAGGTTTCGAATTCACTCGTTGCTTCTCAAAAAAATCGTGAGTTTCGCGAGCAACAGGAGTTGCTCACACAGGCAGCGCAGCAGACCGACCAATTTTCCGAGGTGCTTTATAAGAACGGCGGCGCGAGCTACCTCCAGGTGCTGACCAGCGAAACGAATTACTTCTCAGCGGAACTCAACCTGGTGCAAGCCCAGCTCAACGAGCGTTTGGCGCTCGTTCAGCTTTACCAGACGCTGGGAGGCGGGTGGCAACAATAGGGGAAGGACAAAGATGTTTAGGAGGATTCTGGTTGCGTACGACAGATCTCCTGAATCTGGACTTGCATAAGGAAAAATCATCATGGCGACAAAAAAGATCCGTGTTGGCATCATTGGAGCAAGTTGGGGCTGGCCCTGCGCCTGCATTGGTTCTGCGCATACCTGTTCATGTTGAATGGCATGGTGTACGTTGCGGGCCTGGTCAGGGGAGGAGGCTGGCGTTCGCTGCTCTCCCGTCGGACCGATCTGCTGGACGCGCTCAGGATGTTCCGATACTACGTCGGTTTTCCCTTCGCGAAACTGGCGCGGCGCCAATGGCCGCATCCCGTCTTCAACACAAAGTACAACGCGCTCCAGCGCGCAGCCTACTTCTCTGTTCCAGTCGCAGGGTTCCTCTCGGCCGCTACGGGATGGGCGATTCACAAGCCCATGCAACTTCATTGGCTGGCAGCGCTCTTTGGAGGATACAACGCAGCGCGTGTCTGGCATTTCTGGCTGATGTGGGTCTACATCCTCTTCGTCGTCGCGCATGTGATTCTGGTTTTCGCCGACGGGTGGGACACGTTGCGCAGCATGATCGTAGGTTGGTCAACAAGAGTAGAACCGTCGGAGATCATCGCAAATGACGATAAGGAAAATAGCGACTATTCATTACAACTAAAAAATATACCTTCGACGGGTGTGGAACCGGAAGTGAAATCTGTCTCCGTGAAAAAGCCGCGAAGCTTCTTTGAAGAGCAACCTCTCCCGGCAATCGAGGTGGCTTCCCGGGTCCTGCGTTATCGGAGCCGGCGCGACTTTCTGGTGTTTGGGGCTGGCGTGCTGGCAGCACTGACAGGCTCTGGATTTCTCTTGCCACAAGATACGCTCAGTCGTATGGGTATGCATCGAAGCCTGGACTCTCCAGGGAAGGAGTGGCTTCTAAATAAAGCACTGCGTATCGACGATGATGTTGCAGCGGCACTTTATTCTGGAACTCGCAGGGTGCCCACCTACACCAAGTCGCAGATTACCTCGCTCAAGAACAACTACAACGGAGCTACTCCTGATCCCAGCTATATTTCTGGATGGAAATTGACTCTGGCTGGGCTTGCTTCTGGCCTGAGCATCTCTCTCGATATTCGGAATCTCCTGACTCGCTTCTCGGTGCATGAGCAGATTACGAGGCTGGTTTGCGTCGAAGGCTGGAGTGCGATCGCGTGGTGGGCTGGTCTGAGATTCGATGATCTGTTTCGTGCCTACCCGCCGATGTCGCAAGCGAAATGGGCGCTGGTGGAGTCCTCGGTCAATCTCGATGGCTCAGGAAATCCTGATCCGTATTTTATGTCGCTCGACCTAGCGACGGCCCGTCATCCACAGACGCTGCTCACCACGCACTTCAACGGTCAACCCCTTACCGTGGATCACGGAGCACCGCTCCGTCTGTTGGTGCCGGTGAAACTCGGTTTGAAGAATGTGAAGGCCGTTACCATGATTACGTATGTCGCGGAAGAGCCAAGAGACTATTGGGCCGAACGGGGATATTCCCGCTACGACGGAATCTAATACCTTTCAATAGGAAAGATCGCAAGAGTCTTTCGCCGTGAGCGATGGAGATCTATTTTGTGAAGTTCAATCAAGTTAAGCGACGTGGAGAATTCATACTCATAAACTCCAGGAACCATGTGGACAAGTCTGCGGTAGAAGCTGGCAAGCGGGCGGCCATCATCGTCATAGCCGCGCTGGCAATGACGCTACCAGTCCAGAGTCAACAGTCGGCTAGCGGCGATTCCACCGAACGTTCTGGATCGATGAGCCCACCGGCGAGCGAAGTGGCCGACGATTTTACTGTTGCCAGCCTCCGCCCAGCGCTTTGTAGAGTTGGACCAGGCTGCGATATTCATCTCCCCGCGCCGCTGCGAGCGTCAGTTCGGCGCCGTAAAGCGACCGCTGTCCGTCGAGTACTTCGAGGTATGTCGTCGTGCCGCCCTTGTAGCGAAGCGTGGAAATGCGGACGGTTTCCTGCAGGTCGGCTACCGTATCCTGTTGGCGTGTCCGGACCTGATGAAGTTTTTCGTAACCGATGAGCGCGTCTGAGACTTCCCCAAAAGCGTGCTGGATCGCTTCCCGGTAGCCGATCAGAGCCTGTTGGTGTTGAGACTCAGCCAAATGCAAATTCCCTTTCAGCGCGCCTCCGGTAAAGATTGGCTGACTAACCTGCGCGCCATAGGACCAGATGCCGAGTTGTGTCGTCATGAGGCTGGAGAAGGCGGAGCTTCGACCAAATGAACCGCCGCCTCCTCCAGTCAGAGAGATTTGCGGGAAGAACTGAGCTTTGGCGACTCCGACGTCGGCATTCGCAGCAATCAAGATCTGCTCCGCCTCGCGAATGTCGGGTCGCCGCTCGATGACTGAAGATGGAAGACCGGCCGGCACTTCAGGCGGAAGTGTTTGCTCGACGAGTGGAATCCCGCGTGCAACGTCTTGCGGGTAGTTGCCGAGCAGAATGCTGATTGCGTCTTCTTCTTGTGCGATCTGTCGCTCCAGGTCAGGAATTTGAGCATTCGCAGTGTCGAGGACCTGCTGAGCCTGGAGCACATCCAACTTCGTGGCAACTCCGTGGTCAAGCCGCAGCTGCGTAAGTTTGACTGAATCGGTCTGGGTCTTGACCGTATCACGCGTGATTGCTAGTTGCAGGTCAAGTTGCAGCAAATTAAAATAGTCGCTGGCTACATCGCTCACGAGAGTGAGCACGACAACCTGCCGCGCATCTTCCGTCGCAAGCAGTTCGGCGCGTGCCGCTTCGTTGGCGCGGTGCAACTTTCCGAAGAAGTCGAGTTGGAACGCCGCGTCGGCCGTTAAGGTCAAAAAGTTGTACCGGGATTGTTCGAGGTTTTCCTTGCCCCCGGCGAAATTGGCATTGCCGGAAACCTGAGGAAATAGACTCGATCGCGTAACCGCAAGCTGCGCGCGGGCTGCATTGATGCGTTCGGTTGCGAGTTGCAAGTCGTAGTTCTGTTTGAGTGCCGTACGTATGAGTTCCTGCAGCTTTGGGTCCTGAAACACCTGCCACCAGGGAAGATCCGCATACGAGGCAGTCTGTGCCTGAAACTGAGGATTGTTTGCCAGATCTCGAAAATAATTCGGAGTCTGAACGGCAGGGCGATGATATTTAGGCCCAACCATGCAACCGACCAACATGGCCGATCCCACAATGACGGTCAGCAATTTTCCGGTGTTCATAGCACTCGATTCCATTGAGCCCGCGTTCTCTTCGCAACCATGCAACAGTCTCAGTCTCCGGGCGCGGGTGAAGGCGCAGCTGGCAATATGCCGGATGCGGGTTGCTTTCCCGCGCCCGACCATTTTTCGACCATATAAAAGATCCCCGGTATGAAAAAGATTCCGATCGCGCTGGCAGCGAGCATTCCGCCGATCACGGCCGTCCCCATAATTTGGCGAGCGACCGAACCAGCCCCGCTCGCCGTCCACAGTGGAACGCAGCCGAGGATAAATGCGAACGATGTCATCAGGATCGGGCGCAGCCGCAACCTCGCCCCTTCGAGCGCGGAGTCGGCCAGCGGTTTTCCGTGTTCGTATTGTTCCTTGGCAAACTCGACGATCAAAATCGCGTTCTTCGCCGCAAGGCCGATCAGCATGATCAAGCCAATCTGCGAGTAGACGTCGCTCTCGATCTGCACCATGTAGGGCGGCAGAAAAACGCCGAGTAGAATGCGGCGCAACCATAAAACGACAAAAGCTCCGAAGACCGCCACCGGAGTGCTGAGCAGTACGCTGAAAGGCAGCGACCAGCTTTCGTAAAGAGCCGCAAGAATCAGGAAGACGAATAATAACGACAGCCCAAAGATCACCGCGGGTGGCACTCCCTGGCGCGCCTTCTGCTCCAGAAACGAGATCCCCGAGTAGTCGAATCCCATCTCTCGCGGCATGGTTTGTCGGAAAACATCTTCGAGGGCTGCGCTTGCCTGATCGGCGCTGAAGCCCGGCGCGGCGCTGCCGTTGATTTGTGCGCAGCGATACTCGTCAAAGCGCATGGTAAATTCGGGGCCCAGTTGCGATTTAACCGTCGTGAGCGTAGAGAGCGGAACGTTCTCCCCCCTACTGTTGCGGACATAGAATCGCCCGACGTTATCCGCGCTGGCGCGATCGTCGCTTTCAGCCTCGACGTAAACCTGCCACTGACGGCCGAAACGGTTGAAGTAGTTAATGAAATAGCCGCCCATGAAGGCCTGGACGGTCCGGTAGACATCGGAGAGATTAACGCCTTGCTTCAATACTTTGTCGCGATCCACGTCAACGAATTTCTGCGGAACGCTGGGCAAAAAAGTGGTGCTCAGGCTGGCGATCTCGGGGCGCTTTCGCGCCGCTTCAAGAAACGTGCTCACATTTTTCGCGAGAAATTGAATGCTGCCGCCGGAGCGGTCTTCGAGGATGAAGGTGAATCCGCCGGCGGTGCCAACACCCGGAATCGCTGGCGGCGAAAAACTGAAAGCAATTCCTGCCGGCAATTTTGTGAGCTGCTGGTTCAGATGCGCCTTGATGGCCTGAAATTGTTCGGCTCTGGTCTTGCGTTCATCCCACGGCTTGAGAGTAACAACAAAGAAAGCGTTGTAGCTAGTGCGAACAAAACTGAGCAAGCTGAAACCGATGACGCTGGTCGTGTATTTCACGCCCGGTGTGTTCGCCAGAATGTTTTCGATCTGGGTCGCGGCTTGAGATGTCCGCTCCAGCGAAGCGCTGTTGGGCAATTGCAGATTCACATACGCGTAGCCTTGGTCTTCATCGGGAAGAAAACTCGACGGTACACGATTGGCAAAGAATCCAGCTGCAACGCAAAAGGCCAGCAGGAGCACAACCACTACAGTGGTTTTCTTGAGCAGGACACTGCTCCACCCGACATAACCGTCGGTGGCCCGCTCAAAAACGCGGTTGAACCAATCGAAGAATCTCCGCAACAGCCCGTGGCTCTCTTCGCGCGGACGAAGCAGTAGTGCAGCCAGCGCCGGGCTAAGCGTGAGTGCATTAAATGCCGAGAGAATGACTGAGATCGCGATGGTGACTGCGAATTGCTGATACAGCCTGCCGGTGATTCCGGGAATGAAGGCGGTGGGCACGAATACGGCGGAGAGAACCAGCGCGATGCCCACGACAGGGCCCGAGAGTTCCTCCATAGCTTTTAACGCCGCATCTTTCGGAGTCATTCCCTCTTCGATATGCCGTTCCACACCCTCGACGACAACGATTGCGTCATCCACCACCAGGCCGATCGCCAACACCAGCCCGAAGAGAGAGAGCGTATTGATGGAAAAACCGAACAGCGGGAAGAGGACGAATGTTCCCACAAGCGAAACCGGTACGGCCAGCAGTGGAATCAGCGTAGAGCGCCAGCCCTGAAGAAAAAGAAAAACAACAATGATTACCAGGATGAGCGCGATTACAAGAGTTTCAACAATCTCCTTGATACCCTGAGTCACGGAAAGCGTCGTGTCGAGGGAGACGGCGAAATCCATATCCTCAGGAAAACGCTCTTTCATTTGCGCCATCAACTTCTTGACCCCGGCTGCGGCATCGACCGCGTTTGATCCAGGCAATTGATACGCGGCAATAATAGCGCCCGGCTTGCCGTTAAACCGCCCCGAGATACTGTAGTCCTGAGCGCCAAGCTCCATTCGAGCCACGTCGCGTACTCGCACCGTTGCACCGTCGGGTGTTTCGCGGACAACAATGTTGCCGAATTCTTCCGGCGAAACCAGTCGCCCTTGCGAGAGAACGGTGTAGGTATATTCCTGACCTTTGGGAGCAGGCTCGCCTCCGGCTTTGCCGGCCGGGTTCACGGTGTTTTGTGACTGAATCGCGCTGACGATCTCCGGAACAGTAATACCAAGTTTCGCGAGCGTGTCCGGCTTTACCCAAAGGCGCATCGCGTACTGGCCAGCGCCGAATACCTGAACGTTGCCAATACCGGGCGAACGAAGAATCGGATCGACGATATTGATGTAGGCGTAGTTGGCCAGAAACTTGGCGTCATACGTTCCGTGCGGAGAGTAAAGGGCAACCCACATCAACGGAGCGGTGACCGATTTTCGAACCGTGATCCCGTAGTTGTTAACGTCCGCAGGAAGCTGGGAGGCAGCCTGTGTTTCTCGAGATTGCGTGAGAATGAAATCGGTATTCGGGTCGGTCTTAACGTCAAAATCCACGATCAGGCTGGTCGTGTTGTTCCCCGTGGCGTTCAGCGAATACATGTAATTCATGTTGTCCACTCCATTCATCTGTTGCTCGATGGGAGTGGCCACCGCTTGCTCAAGAGTCTGAGCATCGGCTCCAACGTAGGTGCCGATGACTTGAATTTCGGGTGGAGTGATGTTGGGAAACTGGGCGACGGGCAAGCTCAGAACCGTGAGTGAACCAACCAACACCATGACGATGGAAATCACCATGGCAACAATGGGGCGGTTAATGAAGAATTTCGACATGGGGCATCGTCCTTATCGATTCGCCGATCCCTGATTTGTTGCTCCTTGGTTTTCCGCAACGTATGGCTTTGGATTCACTCGCACACCACTGCGCATTCTTTGAACTCCTTCAACCACGATTCTCTCTCCGGGATTGAGCCCGTTCGTGATGATCCACCGGTTATCGACGCGGTCGCCCACAGTGACGGTTCGAACATCAACATTATTGTCGGTGCCCACGACAGCAACTTGGTAGCCGCCTTGCAGCTCCGATACCGCGCGCTGGGGAACAAGCAATGCCCCCGGCTGTTTGCGGATCACAGCGCGCACCTTGCCGTAACCGCCGGGTCTCAAAATATTGTTCGGGTTGGGGAAGAGCCCGGCGATACGAATCGCGCCGGTGGTCTCGTTCACTTGTCGGTCGGCAAAATAAAACTTTCCTTCATGCGGATACGTAGAGCCGTCCGCCAAAATCAGTTGGAGCCGTAGTTCCTTGTCGGCTTGCAGGCGGCTCGCATCCGTTGGAAAACGTTGTCGCCATGCCAGATATTGCGGCTCTCCAACAGTGAAGTAAACCTTGATTGGATCCACAGTAGAAACAGAAGTGACGATTCCGCTGCCAGGTGTGACCAGTGCGCCGACTTGCAGTTGAGCCTGGCCGGCAATGCCATCGATAGGCGCAACGAGGCGAGTAAAGTCCAGATTGATCTTCGCAGTTTCAACCGCTGCTTCATACGTCTTGATTTGTGCCTTGGCGGTTTCTACTGTTGCGATCGCGGCGAGGTTGTTCTGCACCGAATTGTCGAGATCCTGTTGGCTCGCGGCCTGTTGCTCCGCTAGTGGCGTATAACGCTGGACATCAAGTTCCGTCCGGCGCTGTACCGCTTGTGCGTTGGCTAGAGCTGCATGAGCCTGAGCAAGCTGGCCCTGGGCCTGATCGAGCGCCGCCTGAAAAGGCCGCGGATCGATCTGGAAAAGGAGTTGGCCCTGCTTAACAAAAGCGCCTTCCTGATATCCTTGCTTCAACAGATAGCCGGTGACCTGCGCTCTCACGTCGGCGTTCACCAGTCCATCGAGCGTACCAATCCATTCCGCATAAATCGGAACATCTTCTTTCGCAACTTGAACGACTTCAACGTCAGGCGTGCCCTGCTGCGCTCCCTGGGCCGACCTTGATGAACATCCGGATGCAACAATCAGCGCGAGCACGATCAAGCCGAGGACTCCTCCGAACAACAGATAGCGTTTCTGGACCTTGCTCATGTTATCTCCTGCAGTCTCTGGCCTGGTAGCGCGAACGTTATGAGTGCGAATTATACGACCGAACTCTTTTCGCTTGAAGGCCTCTTGGACGAAAGCAGCTCGGGTTTTTGACTATTGCAGACATTGGCCACCGCACGTGTCTGCCTAGCCAAGAACACATCGGATCGACTTAGACGGACTGACACCCTGCTCACGCCAAATCAATTGCGTGACGCGCAGGGCGGAGCTTAGCACACATCCTCACCAGTTCGGCTAGGGAGTTCGCTTTCATCTTTTGCATTACCTGCCCCCAGTGCACCTTAACAGTGATCTTCTCTGATGCCCAGTTCTCCTCCGACTTGTTTGTCAACAAACCGCAGACCACCCAGTGCTGCTCAGTTGGATCGAGCAACGCACGGATCTCGGGTTTCCCGCGTTCATCACACGCAAGACCTTGCAGCTAGCTTCATGCTCGTGTGCCGCCTTGATTGCGTTACGCCGAAAGTTGGGGACCAGAGAATGACCAAACATCGAGTAGAGAAGACAAAAACGCAGAAACCCAAGCCGCTCGGTCAAACAATACCCTGGCGTTCACGGGAAAGTCGTGGATTGGGTGGAACATAAATTCGAGGAAGGCATTCTCTTCATAGACATTCAATTTGTTGACAAGACAGCACTCTGCTGGAGCATCGGCTCAGCGATCATGATCAAAGAAGCCCACCTGAGCGATTGGAAAACCGGCGACTTCAGACTACTCAAACGTTTTTTGCAGAACGAAAGCGATTGCAAGTGATGGTGTGGCGGACAGCTTGCCAGGCCGCAATCCATCTCTCCATGCTCTTCAGAAAATCTCCCTCGCAACAATTCCCTTGATAATGGAAATTAATTTCCTGATACTCGCCCTGTTAATTCCCTGTTCCGATTTACGCCTGCAGACGTACTTCTCCTACCGAATGTGTAAACTTAGAGGAGAAAGAATACGGTTTTAGAGGTCAAAATTTCGCAAATTCCCTGTATTTCCCCCTGTTAGCAGGGAATTCTCGCGGAGAAGAGTTAGCGCCGGACTGCATGCTCCGCCAGCAAGTCTGGGTTTGCAGAGAAATTGGGCTGCGCTCCCGCCAAAGTCGCTGAGATTGCCGCAATTTCGCAAGTTTTGCCGACAAACCGGACAAGAGAAAGCGTCCCCCTCAACTCCATGCGCAAGCGTTGTTGCTTTTCTCTGGAAGGCACACTCGCAGTCCGATTTCAGTCACTCTATTGGCGAATGGAATGCGATAATGCAAGCAATTCGGGAAAATAACTTGACTTTCGTGCAGGCATTGCAACTACTGAATGGCCCATTGGCGATTTGTCTGGTGCGAAATCAGAATTGCTCGAAAAAACTCTTTCATCGTGTGCGACTGCTCCGCTCGTGCGGACGTTCTGGAAGAATTTCAGCAGCAAAAGTAGCGTCGAACGTCTCACACCTTGAGGGTTTAGGATCGAGATCCAATTCAAACCTCGAAACACAGATAGCGGATGGTCGGTGGATCCGGAAGTAGCCCCACCGGTTGCCAGACCAAATCGGATCCACGAAAGATAAAGACATGAGATGGAAGAGCCGATTTCTTCAATCGCGGTCGCTCGTGACTGCCTCCGCCGCCGGTTTGTTTTGCTTTCTCAGAATCTCACCCAGCAGGAATAGATCGGTGAGGAGCGCTCGGAGGTGGATGGAAGCGTTCAGATTGTCAATCAACTGGGAACTGATCGCGGATTGAGCAAGAACCATTTCAATCGCAGCAAGAGAGTCGCGAGAGTCGCGATCGAGCACCGCTATGAACGCTAGATACTTGCCGGCGGGCTCAAGGCCTTCCTGTTTGACTGTCGTCGCACAAGCTTCCGGCAGTCCCGTCAAGGCTTCCGCGGCGCGATGCAGGAACTCACGGACTTGTCCACCCGACTTGCTGCCCTGGTCACTCGGTAGTCCCTGCGCTGCGTATGCCAACAGAAACTCGTAACATTCTTCCACCGCGTCAAAACGATCGCAGATCTCAGCCAGCATCGGTCAGTCCTCGGCGTTCCACCCGATTGGATGCGGGTGACGAAGAAGCGACCTTCCATCGCTCGGGATCGTGCTCTTCGAGATAGAAGTCGCGGTCCATCCAGCCGAAGATCATCGATTTCGTGATTGCGCGTTTCTCCGGCCGTAGACCGAAGTAGACATGCATGATGACGAGTGCAATCAGTCCCACACCTGCCAATCCGTGCAGTACATACATCAGTCCCCAGGTCATGTCGCTGAATAGATACGGATTGCGAGGGAAAAAGATCGTGCGGACGCGAGACATCATGAAAACGCCCGTAAGGATTACCGACAGGCCGCACACGATAATGACGCCGTGGAAGAGCTTGTTCTCCAGCGGATACTTTGCAAACTTTCGCGGCGGTGGCGCGGGCATTCCGAAAAATCGGCGAACCCTTTTCCCTGCGTCGTCCATGTCGATTCTGTCGGGCCAAATGGACCAGAAATCCAGCCAGAAGGAGGCGTGGATGATATGAAAGACGATGGAAACGGTTAACACGACGCCGGCGATCCAATGATAGGTCACCCAAGGAAACTGCACCCCAACCTTCGGGAGGAAGGCGGTGAACAGCAGGGTGAACATGGAGGCAGCCATGATCCAGTGAAACAGTCGTGCAACCAGCGAATGCCGTGGAACGCGCTTGGGTATTTGCGCAACAGCTTGAGGAGAAGCATCGCTGGCAAACTCTCTTGCCTTGGCGAAAAACATGATGTAGATGGCGTGAACGATCAGGAAGAGCAATCCCGCAATCACCGCAACCCAGATCAGAAACCAGGCAATATGGATGGGGACGCTCTGTCCCCACGGGCTTGTCGCCCACTCTAAGAAGCTGCCCATGTCGCCTCCTCAACTCCACTAATGGCGCGCTTCACCAGATTTCTCATCAGCGGGATTTTGTAGGCATTGAACTGCAACGGAACCGCGCCCTGCACAGCGAGCTTTCCCGCGGCTTCTCCGGTCGTCTTGTTTCGCGTTTGGCCGCGAACTGCATCTTCGACCGTCTTCAACCGTAACGGCCGAGCGGCTGCGCCGTTTACTGCGATTCGCATGCGGTCGATTGTGTTGCCGGATAGGACCATGGCTGAAGCAACGTTCATCAACGGAAAGTCCCAAACGTTGCGGTCTCGCACTTTTTCAAAATAGAATTGCGCGCCCGCCCAGGTGGAGGGAATGCGAATTGCCGTCAGGAGATCTCCGGGTTGCAGAATGTGCAGCCGGGTAATGTCGATCTCAGGACCGATGAAGTAATCCTCCGCATCAACCACGCGCTCGCCTTTGGCAGTACGCATCACGAACTTGGCATCGAGCGCGATCAGCGCCGGAGCGGTGTCGGAGGGATTCACCGCCACGCAACGGTCCGCGTGCAGAATGGCATGCTCGCGGTTGCGGCCCTCCGGCGTATCGGCGTAGCAAATGTTGCCGCCGGCACGGTAGCACGGCCAACCTCCGCGGTAATACCAGCAGCGCGTATCCTGCGAAACATTGCCGCCAATCGTTCCCTGGTTGCGGATCTGCGGCGACGCCACCACTTCCGCAGCCTGTGCCAGTACGCCATACTTTTGTTTGATGACAGGATGATTCACCACTTCCGTGAGAGTGGTCATCACGCCGATTTCGATCCCGTCGCCGGTAGTGCGAACTCCCCGCAATTCTTCGATGCCGCTTAGATCGACCACAGCTTTGGGTTTTCTGATTCGATCCTTGAGCCAGTCGAAACTGTCGAGCCCGCCGGCCAGCACCCAGGCATCGCTTCCGTGCTGCTCGAGAAGCTTCTGCGCATGGGCGACAGAATTCGGCTGATACAGTTCGAAAGCGGCCATTACGTCTCGTATGACAGCCATAGCTCTCCTTTACGTCTCCATCAGATGTGCGCCATCAGCGGATGTTGCATCGGCCGGCCCGCTTCGAGCGACGTCAGAATCGTGTCGGCATTCACGGGCGCGCGCTGAAAAATCTCGTCCCCGAGCGCATCCGAAAGCGCATTCAAAATGGAGGCACACCCGCCTGCGACCGGCGGCTCGCCCACTCCTCGAGCGCCCACTGGCGTCTCCGGGTCCGGAATATCCAACGCGGTCCATTGCATATCAACCGGGACATCGAGAATGGTCGGCGGTTTGTTGTGATGAAATCGCTTGGAAAGCATTTCGCCGTAGTGCGGATCGAAGACCCACTTCTGACCGATCGCATGGCCGATGCCCAAGATCGAGCGGCCAAGCACCTGACCGCCCAGCGCTCGAGGATGGATCACCGTGCCAACATCGGCAGAAGCGAGGAAGTCGACGATGTAGTACTTGCCGGTTTCGACGTCGACTTCAACTTCGGCAAAGCTTGCCACGTAAGAAAACGTCGAGCCGTCGCGGGGATAGTTGTCCTTGGCCGCCGCCACCAGACCTTGACCCGCCAACGCCGCTACCGATGCCTTCGTCAATTTGTGAAGATCGGCGGGCGCTTCGTGGCCATCGTAGACGCCGCCCAGTTGAATCGCGTATTTCGAGGCCTGGGCCAAAGTCATGCCGGCGCCTCCGCCTTTGCGGAAGACACGCTCATTCGCGACCTCGTATTGCTCCGGTTTGCCGCCCAGCTTTTTGGCCGCAATTTCCTGGAGCTTCTTCTTCGCGTCCATCGCCGTCGCATACGCGGCCCGGGTCATCGCGTGAGTAGTCTGGCTGCCGCCCGAGACGCAAGTGAAAGGAAGGTTCTTTCCCGTGTTACCCCACACCACCTCGCATTTTTCCCATGGCACACCGAGAACTTCCGCGCCCGCGCGGTGGACGTCGATTACCGACTCGGTTCCCAGGTTGCCAATTCCAGACTGGAAGGTGATCCGCCCATCCGGTTTGATGACCAGCAGTCCGTCGAACCCGATCGTGCCGCCAACGTAACAGCTCAGCGATACGCCGACCCCACGAACCTTCGTGCCCATTCTTTTGGGAGTGCGCGCTACGCGCTCGCTCCACTTAAATTGCTCCGCGCCGCGGTCCAGTGCTTCCTTGAGGAATGCGCTCGTCGCATATTGCCGTTTTCCTTGCAACGCTGGTCCGAACGGCGCCTTGCCTTCCGGGCAGTTGACGCGGCGAATCGCCACCTGGTCAACACCGAGCTTGCGCGCAGCCTTCGCGATAATGGGCTCGATAATGACAATCCCCTGCAGCCCACCCGGGGAACTTTGTGCACTGCGGGGCGGTGTATTCGTCAGCACCGTGAGGCCACGCCAGCGCATGGCTTGCGGCTGGTACAACAAAGAGACGATGCGGCCCGATGAAGGAGCGTCACCCACCGCGTCGTATGGACCGTTATCGCAAATCACGAACATGTCGAGAGCTGTAATCCGCCCCTCTTTGGAGAAACCGACTTTCATCCTTCCTTGAAAACTAGGACGGGCGCGTCCGATGAGCGTCTCTTCCTCGCGGCTAATCCGCATCATCACCGGGGCATTCGTCTTTTTAGCCAGAAGAGCGGGAATGATCATCGACACCCCGCCGGTAATCTTGCTGCCGAATCCTCCCCCAGTGTATTCGCTGATAAACACAACGTTGTCCGCGTTAATGTTCAACCAGCGTGCGATCGCAGGCAGCGTTTGCGCCGTGCTTTGTGTACCGGTGTGAATGTAGACCTTGCCGTTCTGCCAGTAAGCCATCGCACTACGGGTCTCCAGGGTCTGGTGGCTCGTGTCGGGTGTCACGAAAGTCTCGTCGAGAACCAGCACGGCATTCTTAAAGCCGGAATCGACATCGCCATATGACCATTCGTCAGTAGCTTTGCCCATGGGAAGACGCCCGTGCTTGGCATCCGAGAAGTCGGCCTTGGTCCATTTGAGTTCCGTCACGACGGGCGAGCCTGGATTTTGCCCGACGGGCCGAATCCAAACATTGCCATCCGTTCGAGGATTCGGACCACCGGGCCGCAAAGTGTCGAGCGGATCCAGCACGAACGGAAGCGGTTCAAAATCGATCTGAATTTTCTCGATGGCTTCCGCGGCGGTGAGTTCGTCAACGGCGGCTACCGCCAGAATTGGTTCGCCCTGATAGACCGGTTCGTTGGTAAGGCCACGTTCGCCCCATTTGCTAGCTTTGATTACCGTTCCATTATCGGTAAGAGTATCGGCAGGCGCGGGAAGATCGTCCGCTGTGAGAATGGCCTTGACCCCGGGCATGGCTAGTGCTGCATTTGTGTGGATGCGCTTTACCCGGGCATGCGGCATTGGGCTGAGCAGCAGTTTGCAAAACAACATGCCTGCCACGCGAAAATCTTCGGCATATTTCGCCTGGCCGGTAACCTTCGCATATAAATCCGGAGTCTGGTAATTCTTCCCGATCAGTTTGTACCCGGCTCCGTACTGGCGCTCAGTAGCTTTAGCGGTCTCGACGGCTTTGTTGTTATCCGCTTTGTTGTTATCCAAGGTGAGACCTCCGCAGATTCTCGGCGCCGCGCATCATCGCGGTGAGAATCTTGTCATAGTCCTGGCAGCGGCATAGGTTTCCGGAGATGCCCTGCGCTAACTCCTGGCGCGTCGGATTGGGATTGGTTTTCAGGTATCCCACTGCGCTCATAATGAAGCCGGGCATACAAAAAGCGCACTGAAAGCCTTGTTCGTCGATCACGCCCTGTTGTACTGGGTGCAAAGTCCCGTCAGCGCTGGCCAGTCCTTCGATGGTTACAACCTTGCGACCGCGCACTGTATGGGTGAGCACGGAACATGAGTAATAAGGAATTTCGTCGATAAGAACGGTGCACGATCCGCATTCGGCGCGGTCGCATCCCAGCTTGGTACCGGTGAGACCCAGCTTGTAACGCAGCGTCTGCGCCAAAGTCTCCTGCTTCATCGCGTCAACGCGCCGCTGCTGACCGTTGATGTTGAGCGTAATCAGCCGCTCTCCCATACCCGCCGGCGACTGCTGGCCGTGCAGAAGAGAGGAGGAGCGAAACAGATAGCTCGCCGAAGACACCACCACACCGCTGGTGATGACGCCTTTGATAAAGTTGCGCCTGGAAACGGCTTTGGGATCGTCTTCTTGAGGCAGCTCTGGGGTTGCCTTCGAACTTGCCTTCTCGGTCATACCGGGCACCTCCTAACGCGTGCAGCCGCTGTAGAATCTGCGAGAAGAAAGGTATGCGAAGTTTTACATTTTAGCAGGTTGGATTAGCAGAAATAATGCCCGGATTCGGAAATTTACGAGCGGTCTCGCGTCAGCGTAAATGGGACAAACGTAGGACCAAGAGCAAAGCTAGCGCATCGCGGTCCGAGTCAGGATGCCAATAACTCCTGGACAGTCGGCGTCCACGGTGCCGCCTGCCGGTGCCGAAAAACGTGCTTGCACCTGATTGACAGTTTTTGACGCCTGTCCGATAATTATGCCCCAAAGTCCACGCCGGGCTTTGGGCGGTGTCCATGGGTAAAGAGGCGATCGATGTGCAAACGTTCGCGCGTAACCTTGAACGCTACCTTGATAATCCCTCTCCCAGAGGGTTGGACATCAAAACGCGGTTTCAGGATCTGCCGGGCTGGACCTCCCTGCAAGCCCTGATCGTGGTCGCGGGTTTCGAGTGCGACTACGGTGTCACCGTTTCCGAGGATGAGTTCCGGGAGGCGAATACGGTCCACGACCTCTACAGCGTGGTTGTGCGGAGAATGGCCGAATAATGGCCGTTTTCTCGATCCCTGATCTTCGAGTCAGCGCGGTTTGCGCGGCTCTGCCGATTCAAGTGGTGCGCAATCAGGACTTGGATCTGCTGAGCAAAACCCAGATCGAAGCTTTCGCACGAACTGTTGGGATTCGAACTCGAAGAATCGCGCCGGCCTCGGTTTGCGCATCGGATCTGTGCGCCGACGCTTCCCGCTTGCTGCTGGACCGGGGGGGATTGCGCCCGGCAGATATCGGACTCCTTGTCTTCGTAACCCAGACGCCCGATTATCCTCTGCCCGGTAACAGCCTGCTAGCCCAGCGCCAGTTGGGCTTGCCCGCCTCGACTTACCTGCTGGATTTGAATCAGGGCTGCGCTGGGTATGTGTACGGACTGGCTTCGTTAGCTGGCCTCATGAGCGCAACCGGCATTGAGAAGGGCCTGCTTCTGGCCGGTGATACCCTTACGCGCATCGTGTCCTCCCGTGATGGAAGCACCCTGCCTATATTCTCCGACGCAGGCTCCGCTACTCTCGTCGAAAGAGACCCGGGATCCGATTTGATGTACTTCAATCTGGAAAGCCAAGGGCAGGGAGCTGACGTCATCCAAGTTAAAGGCGGAGGGGCAAGGCAGCCGTTCGGTCCGGAGAGTCTCGTAATGAGCGAGGAATCAGATAATGTAGTTCGGGCTCCAATCCACCTTTCGATGCGCGGCATCGATGTCCTCCACTATTGCGCGAAGTATGTGGTGCCAAATATCACAGAACTGCTGGCCTTCGCCAATGTCGACCGAGGCACTCCGGACTACTATGTCTTGCACCAGGCGAATCGGATCGTGAACGATTGTCTGGTGCGCCAACTCGGCATTCCCGGTGATAAGGCCCCGGAAACGCTGAGTGAATATGGCAACACAAGCTGCGCGAGCATCCCGGTCACGATGTGCCGCCGGTTAAGCCAACAGTTGACTTGCGGCTCGACCAGGCTTCTTCTGTCGGGTTTTGGTTCGGGTTTTTCCTGGGGAAGCGCCCTAATCAGCGCGCGGTCCGTGCACTGCCCGGAGCCGCTCGAAATCAGTGAGGCCGATGGAATTTAAACCGCATATTTCCGTCGTAGTTCCCGTTTTCAACAGCGCAGAAACGCTTCCCGAACTGTTTTCTGGGATTCAGGAAGCAATGGCTTTTCTAAACCTCCAGTTCGAGGCTCTGTTGATCGACGACAGCAGCACGGATGGATCCTGGAGTGTCATTCTCAATTTGAAGAACGACCATGGCAATCTAGTGCGCGGCTTTCGGCTTGCGAGGAACTCGGGACAACAAGCCGCTACCTATTGCGGCCTCCTCCAGTCCCGGGGCGAGTGGGTGGTCACGCTCGATGATGACTTACAGCCGCACCCGCGCGAGATCATCAAACTTTGGCAACACGCCCAGGAACAGCCATCTGACATTTTGTACGGGATCTACGGCAGGCGCAGGCATAGTTTGGTGCATCGCACCGGATCCTGGTTGTTCCGGATGTTGCTGAGGCGAGTCGCGCCAGCTTTTCCAGATGGATCATCGTTTCGTTTGATCCGCTCCGAAGTGTTGCAGTCCATCGCGACGCGGCTAGGACCCTGGGTGCTCGTCGATCCGGTGTTGGCGTGGCAGACTTCGCACATTGCCACTGTGCCAGTGGAGCACGGCAGTCGCCGCTCTGGCCAGTCTGGATATTCGCTGGTCAGACTCGTTGAAATCGCCTGGACTCTGTTGATCACCTACAGCAAGCTGCCGCTGCGCTTGATGACGGTATTCGGTTTTCTCTCATCAATCGTCTCATTTGCGCTGGGACTTTACTACCTGTTCCTGAAACTCACGGTGGGCGCCCCGATGGGCTTTTCTGCGTTGATTGTGACCATTACTTTCTCTTCGGGTTTGATCCTCTTTAGCCTGGGCATGATCGGAGAGTACATCTCACGAATTCACACCATGGGATCCGGAGAGCCCGCATTTATTATCAAGGCCATGGTCTAATGGCCGAATGCGTTTCACACGTTTTGGCATAACGCTGGAGAAACTGCAGCGCCAATATCTCGAACAGGTGCGCTGCTGGCGAAACAGCGATCTCGTCCTGCCATATATGCGTTATCGCGAGGTGATCCAGCCCGAAGACCAGGTACGCTGGTTCGAAGCGATAGATCCAGGCAAGAACTGGTATTTCGTCGCCCATAAACGGGATGTCCCATTCGGGCTGTTTCATATCAGGGACATCGACTGGACGCAAGCCTTCGGCGAGTCAGGCGGATTCGTCGGAGACCCGAAGTTGCTGGGCCGGCCGGAACCGGCGCGGGCAACTCTTGCGTTGATGGACTTCGCTTTCTTCCTGTTGCAACTTCAGTCCCTGCAAGCTCACTACAATCCCCACCTGCCGGGAATCGCTCGATTCAACGAACAGTTAGGTTATCAGATAGTTGGCCAGGAAACAGACGGTTTTTGGTGCGCCAGAGTCGACGCAGAGCGGTACCTGAAATGCGCCAGAGTATTTCGACAAGCGGCCTTGTCGCTTTATGGACCCTCAGCGATTCTCAACGAGCCGGACCCATCGTTATCCGATCGGATAGAGCAACTCCAGAGATCGTCGCCCCAGGAATTTCAGGTCAAGCTATGAAGCGGTTGAACTTGATCGCCAGCGCCGGGGTTCGAGCAGCAGGGCCAGCCGAATCGGAATTGCAGGATGCAAGCCCCATCGCACCATGCGGTAGAGCACGTTGCGGTCACCCCAGGGGAATTTGCGGCTGTCGAGATCCGGCCACAAGATGCGAATGGTGCGCCAGAACTCACTCTTGTTGAACTTAAGGTATTCCGGGTCTCGCTTCTTGAAGATCTCCATGCCCACATGAAAGGTAAGCAGATCGCGGTCGAACAAAGCGAATCTCTGCGCGTGGCAGAACAGATTCTGAGAGAAGATCATCTCTATAAAGGGGATGCCCACACAAACGCATCCGAATCTAAACCTGGGATAGAGCGAGCGGTGAAAGATGAAGCAATCGAATCCCGGATGTGGGGAGCCCAGCAATCGGTAGATTTCAGACAGCTGGTCCACTGTCCGGTAATGACCCGGAACCCGGCGACGGTTGATGATAAAAGCATCCAGCCCAGTTCGGATTCTGGCCGCCACCTCCTGATAAAAAGAGGGATGCAAGATGATGTCCACATTGGTGTAGATGAGATAAGGCGCAGTGGATTCAGTGTAAAGCCGCTCAACCAAGTCGCCGATCAGGGGCAATTTCCTGTTCACAGAAAACTTGTGCATGTCGGCCGCAGATCGTTCCAGGTCGCGGGTTTGGGTAAAAAACGGCGGAATGATTTCACGATCTTCGGGAAACTGAGTGGTCAGCAAATCTACGCGGGCGACGCCATTGGCCTGGACCGCGGCGTGCCTCATCGACTCGAAGGTGAGAGGTTGCGCGTAGGTGAGGTCGCTATCCACCGGAAGGCGCACCGGATTGATGAGATGAGCAATATGAATTCTGTCATCCATCCTATGGAGCTCTTCGCGAGTCGATCTTCAAAGAAGCCTGGACGCTGGGCGAGGAAAGCACTGCAAGTGCAAGAGTGTTCTGCGGATCCTTGGCTACAACCTCCCGCGCCAATTCGAGCGCATGACCATAATCCTGCGTGCGAAAGAAATAGCTGGCCTGAAGTGCTTCCAGACTGATGTTTGCTGGGAACCATTTCCGAGCGGTGCTCGTCATCGCGCCCAGGTTCTCGATCTTATTCCCCAGGAGGTAGGCACGCCCAAGCGCCACATATGCTTCTTCCATTTGTGGATTCAGCAAAACGGCTTTCTCAAGATAGGGAATCGCCAGATTGGTGTCCTGTTGAGTCGCGTACAAGGCTCCCAGGCAATAGTAACTATCGGGGCTGAGAGGCTCTAGGCTCTGCGCCTTGAGGAACGCCAGTTCGGCCTTGTCGTAAAGACCGCGCTCGGCAAACAGTTTGCCAATTTCGATCCAGGCCGCCTGAAAATCAGGATAGATTCGTATCGCCGCCGTGAACGCCCGCATCGCGGCAGCTTGTCGTTCCGCTTTAAGTCCGGGGGAAGATGTTTCGTAGGCTTCTTTGTTAAGGGTATATCCATAAATAGCCTGCGCGGCAGCATTGTTCTGCATGTAGCGGATCCTATTGTGGATGAGCGTGGAATCATTCCTCCAGTCCCGGTTTCCGACAACGGTTCGCGCAAAATACGCCGTAAGCACCATCCCAAAGAGAAAGAGCACCACCATTGCACGTGCAGACTTCAACACAGGGAAACGCAAGTCGAGCAATGCTGTCTTAAATACGCAGTAGACCATTAATATCGCGAGCCCTACCGACGGAATGAACATATAGCGATCCGCCATTGTGTCAGGGGCGAAGAACAGCAGGTTGGAATACACGGAATAGGTAATAGCAAAAAAAGCCAGCCCAAAGCATAGCGGAAGCTTGCGCTTCCAGTGCTTCCAAACCAACCCTACCAAGCCGGCCAGCGCGGCGATCACCAGCCAAAGAGTGGCATCACTCCAATGGCTGAGCGGAATCTGGTCGTATCCATATTGGTGAATCAGCGGGTGGGGATAAAGAAACAAGAGTCCGTAGCGCGCGATAATGACCAACGCCGTCGGCTTAATGGTTTCGGTGTGCGCCGACCACAGGAAGATATTGTTCAGGACGCTGGAATTGAGGTGCAATGGCGTCTCGTTGGAGACCGTGTTTTGGATCTGCCTGATCGCCACAACCAAAGCCAGGCTGCACACCGCGATGACACCTCCGGTCAATAACTGTCTCCGGCTCAGACTTGACTCTTTCGCGCGGTACCAGGCCACAAGAAGCACGACCGGAAGTAGTGTGACCGCATTGCTCTTGCATAAGCACGCTGCCAGAAAACAGAGAACACCGGAAGCCGCCAGCAGCCAACGGCGCTGCTCGAGCGCTTTAACCAGTAGCATTACCGCCGAAAGGCCAAAAAAAAGTGCGAGAATCTCGTCGCGGCTTTTGATGTTCGCGACCACCTCGACGTGAAGTGGATGAACGACGAACAGGGTAGCCGTTAATAAAGGAAACAACCAATTCAACCCGACAAAGACAAAGCGAACAAACTCGAAAACAATCACGCAAGTGATGGCGTACCACAGAATATTGAACACGTGTCCGGCGTGAGGGCTTCCCCGGAAGAGATCGTACTCAATAGCATGAAGCGCCTGTGGAAGCGGCCGGTACTCGCCTTTGTAGGGAATACTCACGCGCTTCGTAAAGATGTCCGGTAGCCCTTTAATGCCTTTTGTGGTGTAAGTGTTGGCGGTGATGACCAGCTTGTCATCCCAGGCATAGTCGTAGCTGACTGTGTTGCAGTACTGAAGACATGCCAAGAAAAACAGAAAGGCGGCGATCAGCTTTGTATCAGGCGCTTGGCGAAGCATTGTGCGAGTCGGCCTCAACGCCCCAAAGACTATCACCGAAACCCGGAGCCAACCAAAGCTGATGTTGGCTCGGCAAGAGCGTCTAATGACGCCCCGAATGAGACTTGAATCGAAACAGCGTGCGTTACGGTGCGGGAGCAGGCCTTTCGAGCACAACTTTATGCACCCCCGCGCCTCTGGTGCCAACCCAGACATCAAAAGCATTGGTGGAGGCGTTAAATCTTCCCGGACTAAAGTAAGCAAAGATGGGTGCCGGAATCCCTGGAGATGCTGAAGTCGGGCTGATGTTGTTGCTGACTGTCTGCCAACTGACGCCGTTATCCAGTGATACAAATATGCCCGAATCGATGGCTCCAGCCATAATCGTAGTGGAATCGAGTGGGTCGAATTTGAACAAGGAAGGCTGCCAGTAGGTGCTGAAATTGAGGAATCCAGTGGCTCTGCCTTGACTGGCCTGGTTAACAAATACGGCACCGGCGCCAGTCGGCGAAATACCCAGCATGAGATTTTCCAGGTTTTGCAACCGAGTCCAGGTCGTGCCAAAGTCTGGCGTGATGAAGATCTGGAAGTTCTGGGTGGCGTTATCGATCCCCGAGATAATCACATGATTCGCATCTGTCGGATCCACATCATAAGCTGTCACAGTGCCGATATTGCCGGGCAAAGGTAACTGAGCCCAGTTGCTTCCGGGTGTGGCACCAACGATCGTGGATCGGAAGATCAATCCCTGTGATTCGGGGTCGCCATTTCCGGTGTGGTAGAAAACATTGGGCTGTCCGCCCAGGTTAGCAACCTTTATGTTTCCCGTACCAGACGTCGCCGAAGTCGGAGATTTCAGAGATGTCCATAAAGGGCCCGGCCCGAGCATGTTACTGGTGGCGTACACATCTCCACCACTACAGGATGTTTGTCCGCAGACATTGACGACGTATCCCACATCCCCGAATGGGGCGTTCTGGCGACCATTGTTAAAAGCCGTGAAGTTCTGGGCGGAGGGATAATTATTCAGCCCATTTCCGCCCGAGCCATCCTGGTTTCTGATTTCCATAGGGAAACCGCCCCGGTTACCCTGAGAGAAACCCTCGATGGCGACAATCTTGCCGGCTCCTTCGGTATTGTCCATGAGGTCGCAGCATACATAGTTGTTCCAGTTTGGCGCGGGAGGATTTTGCCCTTCGGCGACGTTGGTTGCAGCCCAGCCCCCGTCGTCCTGCAAACCATAGGTAAGAGCGTGCTGCCCCTGCGACACTTTTACGCCATCGAATCCCCAAATCCAGGTCGCGTGCGGGGTGATTTTGGGTTGTGTCCAACTGGGACTTTGGCATCCGGGGTTATTGGGATTGGTGTTTCGGTAGATACCGCCATCGCCACTGAACACAGCGGGACACGCACCTGCGGTGAATCGCGGATCGAACAGGATGTCCCCAGTATCGTCGTGTGCGCCATCTTGCACGCTCGACCAATTGTTCCTAGGCACGCGAGGACCACCGCCGGGAGCAAGAGTCGAAGGCGTAACCGCCGTAGCTTTGAAGATATTGATATCGCCGTACCACACGTCGAATTGACTGGAACTCGAAAGTTGGTTGGTCTTGAGAAAGGGGATGCGTCCTTGTACGTTCGAAGCACTTCCGAGCAAAGGCAGGGTCAGCGTTGTTGGCCAAGTCGCCCCGCCGTCGTCAGACTCAAAGATGTTGTTGGCGCCGATTTCCGCCACCAGGACATAGTTCTCTCGGGGCGACGCTACGATCGAGGAAATGTCGCCGCTATTGCCGGGCAAGGGTCCAAGCGGCGTACCGCCAATGGGTGTCCAACTCGCTCCATTATTCGTGGAACGAAGATGGCCATTGTCGCCGATCACATCGACCGTCCCACCACCCTGGGCGATGACCGCGTAGATTTGCTCGGCGGCGTCGACGGGTGAGGGGTCGATGAACGTCCAACTCCCACCAGCATCGAGCGAACGGGCCAGGCCGCAACTGGTTCCGACAAATACGGTCGCTGTGTTGGTCGGGTCGATGGCTATCTGCCAGGCCGAAGGCTGCGTCTTTCGAATCGCTTTCGCGCAGGTCAGATTATTTGTTTTTGCAACACTGACGACCGTCCAGGTGGCCCCCGCGTCGTTGCTTACGCTTATTCCCGACTGTGGATTTACTCGGCCATCAAAGAAAGAAGTCGCGTATACCTTTTGACTATTTTGGGGATCGACTTTGACATCCCATGTGGCCGAAGGAATAAAGGTGTTGATCTTTACCCAAGTGTTGCCTTGGTCAAAACTCTGGTAGAGCCCACCCCATTCCGAAGCCGCATAGACCTTGCTGAAGTCGCCGGCCGCTCCCACGTGATTGATCCGGCCGCTGCTGGAGCTGTTCCTGTCCCCGTTGGAGTTGTTGGGATTGATGTCAAACCACGTGCTGGTGAGTTGTCCGAAGGCTGAAACGCAAACACCCAACCACATCGTAAGGAACATTGCCGCCCGGCGGGCTCGATGCTCTGCCACACTCGCAGTATCTGGCATAAGAGCGCTCTTCCTTCAAAATGAAACTGGGCATACGGGAGCGAGAAAAATAAACTCTTGCTCGGTTGCCCACTCTTTCCCGACCAAATGACTGACACGCATGGTGTTGCTGATTCCTTCGCTCAACTCCCGGACGACCACTGTTTGCTTGGTAAACTGCCGATTCGTTGCTGGATCTTGCAGCAACACCGCCCTGTAATCCATCAGTTTCGGAAACAACCCCGGACCCGTCAGCAACACGGCCTCGGGATTGTTTACCAGAGCGCTGTTGGACGGTAGAGTGAACCGCTTAAGCTTGTCTGTTGAGAAGGCACTGGAATAAAAGTTACGCGCAAAAGGATCGTGATGAAGGCCCAGATCGAAGCGCCGGACCTGCGCTTCCGTTTGCGTGGCCTGCGTCGAAGAGGCGCGCGCCTCGATGACCTGTCCGGACATCTCATTCCAGCTGATTGTCACTTGTGGCACATATCCACGAGCGTCTAGAGAAAAGACGCATTCGGAAAAAGTGATGGGTTCTGGAGGTGCGGGTTCGCGCTTTTCGGGGGGGGCCACAGCCAAGAGTAGGTCCGGTGAGGAGCTGATAAACTGCCGCCAGGTTTTCGGGAAATCTTTGAACACCGGGTCCACGGGTTTGCTATTCACCGTGACGTTCTGACCCAAGTTTACCCCGTCATGCTCGCCCCGCTCACCTCGACCGCGGCATCCGCTCGTGAACACCACGAGGACGATCAAGACTAAGCGCATCCAACGCATAATTGCCACTCCGATGCGGCAGACTGGGTGCTATAGTACCCCCAGAAATCCTGTGGGTCAATACAGTTTGACAGGCCGCGGACCAGCAGTTCAACGAACCTTCTGGGAAACCTATACCCCGCGGAATATTGTGAATGAAATTAAGTTCCGGTTATCGTCCTTGGCGAGGTTCCGGTCCAAGTCCAGCGATCAATCGGAGATTGAAATCGCCTATGACCGCAGTCATGCCGAGAATGTCGGACAGTTTTACGACACTTACCACGATCAGTTCATGAAGGTGTACGGCGATGTGATCCAGGCCTTCCGAACGAAGGACATCACCGACTTATTGAACCACCAGATTAAGGCGATCGGGTTTCAGCACGGACAGCGCGTATTGGATGCTGGCTGCGGCACCGCAGCGCCTGCAATATATTTTGCGCGCCGAACCGACATCATTATCGATGCCATTACCATTTCTAAAGTTCAGTCCGACGTTGCAAACCAGAAAATTGACGAGGCTGGCCTTCGGGATCGAGTAAGGATTAGGCATGGTGATTACCACGAACTAAAAGAATACTTCGATGCAGGTGTCTATGACATCGTGTATTTTCTGGAATCCTTCGGTCACTCGACCGCCAAGAGAAGGCTAATTAAGGCCTCTTGGGATATGTTGAAACCTGGAGGAACACTCTATGTCAAAGATCTCTTCACGCGCATACCCCTGCGGCGTGAGCACGAGGAAAAGATCCGGCATGAGATCCGCAAGATCAACCAAGCCTATCGTTATGAGGTTGCCGACTTGAACGCGGTTCTCGATGACCTGCGGGCCCATGGATTTCTGCTTACCTCACTAAAGGCCGTCGAATTGGACTTGGATCAGTTCGAAGATCTCGCCATTTCTAATGAATTTCAGGAACTGACGGGCTTGGCGCTTATCCAGGATTGGAATGAATATGTATTTCCGGTGGACTTCTTCGAGATCAAGTGCATGAAGCCGGAGTTCAGTCTGAGTGAAAGACTCGATAGGCATTTTCTTCAGAATCGCTATCATGCTCATCACGAATCCAAGGCAAAAGCATTTAGTCCAACACACTTTTCGGTGTGTTGCTGAAGCCGCTCGATCTGACGCTAGTCCGCAGAGTTTTGTGAACGGCACCAATCACTCTTTCTACGTCATCGTCTGTGAGCTTCGGGCTTAGCGGCAAGCTGACGGTTTGCCCGCCAATACTCCATGCCACCGGCCAAGCCTCCGGTTTCCATCCGAATGACTCGCGATAAACAGGATGCTCGGCGATGCTTGGGTAGTGAACCCCTACGCCGATACCAAGTTGGGTCATGCCCTCCAGGAATTCATCCCGTGTGATACCCGCCCTCGCCTTATCGATCAACAGGGTGAAGAGATGGCAGGCGTGCCGTGTGCCGGGTTCAGGGTCCGTTGGAAGTTTAACGGGCAGATCTCTAAGAGCCTCCTGATAGCGCGACCATATCACGCTCCGTCGTTGCCAATTTTCTTCCAACCGACGCAGTTGGTGAATGCCGAGCGCCGCCTGCAAATCCATCATGTTGTATTTGAATCCGACGTCCACCGCGTAGTAGTGGCTATAGGCCGCGTCTTGAAATCGGCTCCATGCGTCTTTGCTAAGGCCGTGAAGGGCCAGAATCTTGATTTCATCCAGGTCCTGTGAATCTCGTGCGATAACCATTCCACCTTCGCCGGTGGTCATGTTCTTTGTGGCATAAAAGCTGAAGCAACCGAAATGACCAATTGTACCGCTGGCCTTGCCGTGGTAGGTTGCCTCGATTGCGTGGGCGCAATCTTCCACGACGCGCAGACCATGGCGGCGCGCGATCGAGGTCAGTGCATCCATATCGCATGGCCGCCCGGCAAAATGAACTGGCACGAGGGCGCGAGTCCGGGAGGTAATCCGGGCTTCAACATCTCGAGGATCGAGGTTCATGGTAAGCGGATCGATGTCCGCCAGCACTGGACGGCCGCCGGAATGGATAATCGAGTTCACCGTGCTGCAAAATGTCAGCGCCGAAGTAACGACCTCATCATCTGGCTGGAGGCCGACGGCGCGGATGCTCAGGTGAAGGGCGGCGGAACAGGATCCCACGGCCGCGGCATGGTCCACTCCCTTGAACGCCGCAAAATCCCTCTCGAACCGAGCCACGCGAGGTCCGGTGCCGATCCAGCCCGAGCGTAGGCACGCGACGACCTCGTTGATTTCGTCATCCAGAATCTGCGGCTGGCCAAACACGATAGGCTCACAGATTTCGTCTGCGGCGATCGGTTCATTTGTGAGCTTGGTATTCATGCAATCCCATGCCGATCGGCGCAATCTCATAACCGATCGGCTTGACGCACATACTATAATCCCTCGAGTTATGACAAGCCACACCCTGAAGAGCCGTGAGGGTGCCTACCTTTCTGTGGTCGTTACTTCGCGGAACGACGACCATGGAGCGAATATCCTGAAGAGGATGCGGCTTTTCCAGAATGGCCTGATGGAGCAGACACGCCGCTATAACTTCCCAATCGAGCTGCTCATCGTAGAGTGGAATCCCCCGAAGGACCGGCCGCGACTGCAGGAAGTGCTCCCAAAACCGAGCGAAAACGATTGCCTGGAGCTTCGCTTCATCACGGTACCTGCCGAGATTCACCGCCGCCATCGCCGCGCATCGGACATTCCCCTCTTTCAGATGATCGCCAAAAATGTTGGGATTCGCCGGGCGCGAGGCGCCTTCATTCTGTGTACCAACATTGACTTGTTGTTCTCGGATGCACTATTTCGCACTCTGGCCGATAAAACTTTGAGCGGAGGTGCGTACTATCGGGCTAAGCGATGCGACATTCCCGACGGTCTCGATCCGCGATGGAGTCTTTCTCAGCAGCTGAACTGGTGCGAACGGAACGTCATTCGCCGGCTGGGCCGCGACCTTCGGTATAAACACTTCAATCTGGAGTTGCTCGGCCTGCAGAATAAGGGCAACGTCACGAAGTGGCTTCTCGACAAGATGGCTCTCGCTATGGGCTTTTACTGGAGCCCGCAAAAACGATCATTTCACCAACTGGATCTGTTCGCCTGCGGAGACTTTACCTTGATGTCACGGGAGGCATGGCACGCGATCCAGGGATACGTTGAACTCGATCTATACTCCCTGCATATCGATTCCCTCGGATTAGTCGCTGCGGCAGCCCTGGGTTACCGGCAGCACGTCTTTCCGCCCGAGGCCTGTACCTATCACATCGATCACGCCACGGGATGGGAGGCACTTTCGCCAATTGAGAAAGTCAGGTTGATGGCCGATCGCCCAGCGCTTGACTACGCCTTGGTGCAGGAAGTAGGACTGTACGCTCTGGAGAAAAAGCAGCCCCTCGATCTGAATCCTCCGAACTGGGGCTACGCTGACGTGGAGTTGCAAGATGCAGTGTTTTCCGCAGGGGCCTCGGACACCAGTCACGCGGAAGCCCAGACAATTTCGGTAGGTGGGTGATCCTTTGGAAAGAATTGCCGTCATCGGGATCGGGAGAATCGGTCTGTGCCTGGCCCTGAACCTGGAGCGGGTGGGCTATGACGTGCTCGGGGTCGACCAGAATGCGGAGTACGTCAGGCAAGTCGGGGAGAAAACGCTTCGCTCCCCGGAACCCGGAGTCGAAGAGGCTCTGAAAGCGGCTTGCAACTTCCAGGTCTCCGACCACGCCAGCTCCATTCGAGACTTCGCACCCGATCTGCTGTTCGTCGCGGTAGATACCCCGACCGCCGAAGGTGGCGGCTACGATCACAGTCATGTCGACCGTGTTTTGGTGGAGTTGTTCAGCCTCGAGCCGTGGCAGCCGCGGGTTGAACTCGCCCTAGTGTGTACGACGTTCCCTGGTTATTGTGATTCGAAATCGACTCTGGCGAGAGTCCACTCGTATGCTTTGAGTTACAACCCTGGATTCATCGCTCACGGAACCATACTTCGGGACCAGCGGGCTCCCGATCAAGTCCTGATTGGCGAGGCTGACGCAATTGCGGGCGAGAAGTTGGCGAACGTCTATCTCCGGATGTGCATCAACCGGCGTCTGATACATCGCATGACACCTTTGAGCGCGGAGATCGCCAAGCTCGCGACCAATTGCGCACTCACCATGAAGATCGCGTTTGCCAACGCGATCGGGGATCTGGCGACTTCTGCCGGCGCCTCGCCTGATCAGATTCTTGCTGTCGTGGGCGGGGATTCACGCATCGGGAGTAAGTTTTTGAAATATGGCTTCGGTTATGGCGGAGCCTGTTTGACCCGCGACAACCGGGCATTGAACTTGTTTGCAAGCGAGACCAACCACGAGTTGCTGCTGGCCATCGCGACTGATGAGATGAACCGCCGGCACCTGGAATTCCAGGTGAACGAATACCTACGCGCGTACCCGGAAGACGAGTCAATTCATTTTGAGTCGGTAACCTACAAGCCTGGCACCGAAATCCTGGAAGAATCTCAGCCGCTGGCGCTCGCGGTACAGCTTGCTCGGGCGGGACGAAGAGTCGTGATTCACGAAAGCCCCGCAGTGATGGCCGTTCTTCACAGGCAATTTGGCAATTTGTTCGAGTATGAGATTCGTGGCGAAGAAGATTCCCGCCATCCCGACCCTCTACAGTTTGCGGTGCGAGGGCGCTCTCCGGCGGCGGACTAGCCCGCAATAGAGGAGCAACATGTTAGGCGGCTGCGCGGGTGAATGTGCGACAGGCCAGAACGCGTAGCGCATCCACCCCTGAAGAGTTCGGGAAATTCTTGAGCGTAGCAATCGCCGCGTCCAGATGTCGCTGCCGGACCTCGAGCACACGATCGACGATGCCATGTTGTTCCAACAGGTCGATCAGTTCGTCGCGACTGCACTCGCCATTGCCCACTTGGTCCAACTTGCTCCGGACCGCGTCGTCGGACGCCAATCTGCGAAGATAGATCAGGGGGAGCATGGGACGACCTTCGGCAAGCGAGTTGCCCACCGGCTTGCCCAGCGCGCCCGGCTCGCCGATCAGATCGAGAAGATCGTCGTCGATTTGGAATGCGATGCCGACTTGTTGCCCATAGAAGCGAATCTGGTCAAGCTGCGCACTGTTTCCGCCGCCCAGGAGCACTCCCAAAACCCCGGCCGCAACGAAGGGAGCCGCAGTTTTTCGGGCGATGATGGCGGAATACTGTTCTTCGGAAATCCAACGCTCGGCGCATAGCTCTTCGAACTGACCACGGCAGCACTCGATGGCAAGAAAATTGAGAGCCTCCATGGCCCGAAGCACCCTCGCGGCCGGGTGACAGGCATGCGCTTCGGATAACGCGGCAAACGCCCGCAGGAGCAGATCGTCGCCGATCACTAGCGCCTTGCCGACACCCAGCAATTCATGAAGCGAGATTATTCCGCGGCGGTGCGAAGCATGGTCAATAATGTCGTCGTGGAAAAGGGACGCACCGTGGAGCAACTCGACCGCTTGAGCCGCCATCACCACATCTTCCGGGTCGCCGCCTACCGACATAGCCGCCGCGAACACCATGAAGGCGCGCAGCATCTTTCCCCGCTCAAAATATCGGCAGAGCAAATCGCCGGCCGGAGCTTCGCAAAGACGTGCGCGTAATCCTTGCCGGGTGCGCTCGACATAACTGGAGAGGTTAACCGGTAAGTCCAGGAGGTTGGGCATCTCCGACATGGCTGGAACGTAACGCCTCACGGTCAGCCCCTCACCTTGATATGAGTTGCCCAGCGGCGAGCAGGAATTGTTCTCAACCTCGTCCCGACAAGTCTTGGCCGGCTCGCTTCAGCCATTGGCGCACCATCCTGCAACTCGGGTTCCGCGCAGAGAATCTGGAGAATATCACAGCAGCCCATTGGGCGGCGATGCAGATTGCAACCGATGACCCGAAACATTCTGAGCCGCTAGTGAACTCGGTCGATTCATCTGGGAGGATCGCGATTGCGATTCGGGTATGCTTAACGCGAGTTGTCGTTTGCACCGCTGGATCGAGGGGCCATTGAGACCATTCCTCAGTCGATTGAACTTCCGGAGCTTCCTGTCTCGCGTGGCTTCACCTCGCGCCGGCGGAGGGTCCGTGGGATTCCCGGGCCGCGCGGAGTGGGAAGCAGAACTCAAGAGCCTCACGCAGCGTTTGCTGACCTTGGATTCGGAATTCGAGCGGACGACGTTTCTGCGAGAGTATACCGGCGGGTTGATAGCGATCGGACGTCCGGATGCGCAGGCTCTCCGACGCCTTCGGATAAAAGATTTCGCATCAGTCGATCTGGCCGATGTCTATTCCGCGCTCAAGAGCCACGACCTGCCCGCTGAATGCGGCGTCACGAGCTTGTTCTGCATGAAATTGCTGCGCTCATTCGGCTTCCTGGCTTACCAGTATTCATTCGGATTTACCCAGAAGCCATACGAGCGGTTTATCCACAGCATTGTCCTGGTTGAAGTCGATTTCGAGGGAGCAAAGCGTCTCATCATCCAGGATCCTTACTGGAACCTTACATACCGCGACACGCGGGGGGCGCCGATCGATTTCTTTGCGTTTCTGGCTGCGATCCGACAACGCGAATACGTCCGGATCTTCATGGATGCTTCGTCAGTGATAACATCGCTGGTGATAACCGATACTTCGGAGTACTTCCCGTTCTTGAGTGACGCATGCAAGGACGTGATGACAGAAGGCTTCAGGAACAAAGACGGATCCACAAAGACCAGCATCCCGATCCTACGGAATTACGCAACGCTTATGCAATCGCCTTATCATCACGTGGAAAACGCTTTCGTGGAAGCCTTGCGCCAGCATGGCATCGCAGAGCCATTTCTCTACACTTACACAATCCAGGCGGCAAGACTTGTAGGCGCGCCTCAGTGCGCGGAGATCCAGAAAAAAATCGACGCGATTCTTCGTTAGCCTTAGCGACTTATGGGACGGTTGGGGGAACGACGGCTCAGGCGTTGGCAATGCTCCGCGCGATCACCTCATCCAGGATCTCGACATGCCGGCTGATCAGCGGGTGACCATGAATGGCAGCGCTGGCATTTCTTCCCAGACGTTGTGCCAGATCGTTGTCCTGAACGAGACGGACCATGGCTGCCGCCATAGCTTCCACGTCGTACTCGGGGACGAGCACACCGGTTACATCATGGTCGATCAGTTCAAGTATTCCAGGGTGACGAGTGGATAGAACGGGAAGTCCGCTCGCCATGGCTTCCATAACCGCCACCGGCTTTCCTTCCATGTCCCCATTTTCCGGAGTGGTAACGGAGTGTTGCACGAAAACCCGTGAACGCCGCATTTCTATCGCAACTTCTTCATGTGACAGTATTCCCTTAAAGTCGACGCGATCCTGCAGACCGAGCGCTTTGACCAGGATGACACACGCTTCGAACAGCTCACCTCCTCCTCCTTTCCCAACCATGGTGAGCGTGGCCTGCGGGAGAATCTGCGCGACACGGTGGAAGGCAAGGATGGTCAAGTGAGGGCTCTTGGTTTCGGCGAAACGTCCTACGGCGAGAAACCGCGGCGGCAGAGCACTGTGGTCCGAATAGGGGAACCGCTCGAGGTCGACGAAAGCGGGTAGATGAACGAGCTTTTCTCTGGGAGCGCCAAGCTGTTCGAGACGGTCCAACATGGTCTCTGACACACCCACAATGCACGCGGCCTCCCGAAACAGGGTTGCGTACCCCGAGGCGCACTGCCGCAGTGTTTCTTTGTGGAAGACGTCATACCCATGAAAGCACACCACCAGCGGCACACCGAGGTCTCTTGCGATTGGCAGCATCGCGACGCCGACCGGACCGAATTCAGCGAGGATCAGTCGCACCCGCTTCGCTTGCAAGTAGCTGGCAATACTTTTTTTCAGGAAATGGTCGGATTCTAAATGCAGCCCGGCCTCGAGGAGCTGAGCGAGAGATTGCAGGTTGGGTAGGAAATGGCGATGGTCGTCGTCATATCTCGGGAGTTCTCCGCCATGCAGATAGTAGATGTTGTAGGGGAGGTGGGGGACCAATCCCTGAACGAATGTTTCCGTGTACTTGGCCCGATTGATATTGACCACAGCAATATTGGGGCGGCCGGCAACTTTGGCTGCATTTGGCTGTCCGCTGGAGTTGTTGCGTACGACGCTGGCGGCTCCATTGTCCGAACCCAGTTCAGATCTAGCGCCGGCCTCTGAACCATGCGCCAGCATCATCAGAGGCCAAGCCAGACGGCGAAGATCAAGAACACCCGGGCTCCCGAAATAAAACAGGACTGCGTGCCCCAGAAGGAGCAGGCCGAATCGCCAATCCGTCAGTGCGAGGTACGAGAGAAGCACCAGAGGCAGAATGTCCTGATACATCCGATCGGCCGGAATCTTCGAGAAGCTACAGGTCAGAACCGGGTGACGGCGGGCGAGGATGAGCAAGGCATGAAACGATGTTGACACAAAGAAGAGACCGACGATGGCAAGAACGATGGACCTTCGGCCTTCGGAGATGATGAACAGGTACGCAAGGAAACCGAGGAACTCAACCGGCAGGACGACACGACGGATCAGTTCGTGGATGTATCGATTTCCTTTTTGAGTCGCCAGCGTCGGCGTACCGCTCCTGATGTCGTTGACGCGGTCAAGCGCGAGATGGTTCAGGAAATGGCGTACACCAAGCGCGGATTGCCAGACGAAAAGAGCAGCCAGGAACAGACGGTTGGGCGCTCGCGCCCCGGCGAGAAAGAACGTATACGCGGCCAACACCGCTGGAACAGAATACGCGTAGCCACTGTCAGCCAATATAGCCAAAACGCGCTGGGCTTTCAGCCGGAACGGAGGAATGGAATAGGCCAGCAGGAGCGCGGCTTCGAGCAGCAGGAGTAGAGCCGACACTCCGTCGAAAGGCAGCACCAGCCACGGGAGAGATGCTATCGCGAGCAGGCCGGCCGACAAAACATATCGCTTCCATTCGGCCATGCCTGCCAGCAGGTTCTTTTTGCCAGCGGCGGCATCGGCGTCTATGTCGTACCAATCGTTGATAACATGGCCGCAACTGCCGATCCCGATGATCGTCAACACAGAAAACATCAGCAGGAGCATGGACCGCGGGAAAGGAAGCCCCGTCATCAGCACGACAGAATAGAGGATGGCCAGAAGGTTCGCGGCCTTAGGCTTCCACCAGCGTTCCAGTTTAACGGTGGCGACGACCTTGTGAACGCTAAACCGAGTCAGGTCTTCACGGTGGTCCATGCTTAATGTCGTCGTCACTGGTTCGCGTTGCTCCCAGGCAGGTCATTGTAGAGGGTCAAGCGTGCGCGAACAACGCGCGAGTCTCTTCCGGCAGGGTGCAGGGAATGCTAAGATGACTTGGTTTTTGGGGACTTTCTTACAGCGGAATTGGCCGGGCAGAGAGGACTCTCTCCGCCGACCGGATGCGTGAGGTCGAATTCTGCCGACGCTGGAGGACGGAAGCGTGAAGGCGCTACTGAAAGATCCTAAGCTCCAGGCGGATTTCGAGCGCCAGGGATTCGTGGTCACACGCCTGTTCTCAGACGCTCAAGTGAGCGCCCTGCTGGACCTGTATCACCAAAACATTCGAGAAAAGGTCTCGGGTTTGTACGAGAGCAGTCGCCACAACTCCTATGACGTGAACCGGCATATCAACGAATCCATTCGCGATCAGATTGCAGTCGCCGGCGCGGAAATATTTCTTCCGTCGAAGCTCTATGGCGGCACCTTCATGGTGAAATCGCATACCGATTCCGAGGTGCTTCCGCTGCATCGCGATTGGAGCATCGTCGAGCCAGAGAAATATCAGACATTCTTTGTGTGGTGTCCGCTCGTGGATGTGTCACGGGTGAACGGGTGCCTGTTCGTCCTGTCGGGCAGTCATAAATATTTCCAGTCGCTCGGTTCGGGGAGCTATCCCAGCGATCGATTAATTCTTCCTCCCGACCTGCACAAACATACCTTAGATGTCCCGTTGAGAGCTGGTGAGGCGATTCTGTATTCGGATGATCTGTTTCACGGCAGTTACGCCAATAACGGACCGAGCGACCGCATCGTAGTGACGGCTCAGGTCATGGAGGCAGAAGCCGAACTGGTGTATTTCCATAAAGCCAGTGATCGGGATGTCGATGTTTATCAGGCGGATGAGGAGTTCTACCTGACTCATATCGATCAACTGGCGAAGGGCGGTCTGCCGGCAAAAAGCCGCAAGCTCTACCGCCGTCCCTATCGACACATTCCGGTAACCGACGAAACTCTACAGGCCAAAATCCGCGAACATTTTCCCGTTGCAGGGAGTAAACCGATGAAGCAACTGTTCCGCGACCCCAATGCCCAGCAAGAGTTCGAAAGAGACGGGTACACCGTAATCGACCTGATCGATCAGGCGCAGGTCAACGAACTCAAGAGTTTCTATTGCGGGCTCGAGCAGGCCGCGGTTTCGGGGCAGGGCTTCCAGGTCAGCCTAGATAACGCCAGCCCGGATTTCGTCCGCACTGTCTCAGAACGGCTGGCCACAGCGGTAAGCGCAAGCGTAGACAAGCATTTCAAGGATCATAGGATCTTCACGTCGAGCTTCGTCACCAAGTCGAAGGCGCCGCTTGGCGTAGTGCCGCCACACCAGGACTGGACGTTTGTAGATGAGAGTGAGTTCTGGTCCGCGACGATTTGGTGCCCGCTGGTGGATGTCGGCATCGACAACGGGGCTCTTGGAGTAATCAAGGGAAGCCATCGTTTTTATGATCATGTGCGGCCCTCACCCTCGCCGCAGTTTGCTCCGCCATTCAAAGACCAATTGTTCGTGATCTTTCCTTATCTGAATATCCTCGAACTCAAGGCCGGGCAAGCCGTTGTATTCGACAATCGAACCATCCACGCCTCTCCGCCTAACATTACTTCTGAAGTGAGAGTGGCTTTCGGAATCGGAATCACGCACCAAGAAGCGAAGATCCGTCACTACTATTTACTGCCCCGGCAGCAGAAGGCGCTCATCGAAGGATACGAGGTGGAACCGGATTTCTTTCAAAGCTACAACAATGCGCGTCTGTCGGCGATGCACAACTCTGGGACCAAACCCAAGAACCTGAACAGTTTAGGAATCTTCTCTCTGAAGCCACGACAGTATGAAGCGAGTCAATTGAAGGAAGCCATGGTGGCCGCAGGCAACGAGGAAGATGCAGTGCTGGTCCACAAGATGACCAGCCTCGACAACCAGGAGAAAGGCACCTTCGTAGGCACGGGTCAAGAATCACCGTCAGTCTCCGTGCAGAAGGCGCTCCCCTTTTGGAAGGTCTATACGCCGCGAAACATCGCGAGAGAAATACGCCATCGCTTAACCAAGTAAGCCGGGTATTGGATCTATCTATAGGAGAAACAAAACATCCATTGCAAGAAAGCGACGTGGGAAAGAGAGGGCATGTTGCAAGTAGAGACGCTTCTCTCACCCGGCAGGACAAACACCAGCGAGCCGTCGGCTTCTATCAATCGAACGACAAATCATGAACCGCCTTCGTGTCGCAGGCTCGGTAAACGTACTATTTCTTCTCCTCCGACCAAGCGCGGAATGAATTGACCTGTTGCAAACATAAGATGCAGCGTGAATTCGCCGGTTTCGACTCATATTCCCTGAACAGTGTTCCAGCCGACAACGGGCTTACCGGAAATTGTTCCGGGCCATAAGTCGGCATAGGGAAGTATGGAACATCGGCGCTTCCCTGTCGGCAACGTGGTGGAGATTGAGTATGTCTACCGAAAATCTCAAACCAGCAATTTGTTAAATGCTGCCACTCGACAAGAAGCCAGATGTTCGCGGTTCGGTTGGGAAAAGTTCGAGTACTGAACGAGATTCGGAGAGCCCAAAGTGCCAAAGTGAATGATGACCCGCATCTGCAGACACGGTCCTGCCGGCGCTCTCGGGTGGCCGGAGGAACTTTCGGTGGGTTCAGGCGGCGCGGCGCTCGTAGCGGTGATGCAGTCCGCCGACCTGACGCACCGCCACGACGGGCCCGATTGCGGGCGGCTGAACCGGTCGTGGATCGGGGGGAGTCTTTCCCCAGCGACAGATGGGTTCGGGATCGGTGGTAATAGTCAACATACGAAGCAAGTATTCGCCGCAATGATCTCTCATCGAACACGATCACATGGTCGAGGCACTCACGCCGAATCGAGCCAATCACCCACTCCACATACGCACGTTACCAGGGTGAGCGCGGCGCCGACAGCACTTCCGTAATCCCCGTGTTTTGTACTTGTTCCCGGAACTCCTGGCCGAAGATGCCATCGCGATCCCGCAGCAGGCAGCGTGGGAGTTGGTCAGCGGGGAAAGCGTTCCGCAGTTGCTGGCCGGTCCACTCTGCCGTCGGGTGTTGGGTCACGTTGAAGTGGATCACCCGGCGACGATCATGAGCCAGCACCAGGAACATGTAGAGGACCTGAAACCGAATGGTGGACACGGTGAAAAAATCGACGGAGACGAGCTGTGAGACA